>Ga0247610_10000360_pt1 | contig 67438 bp, 113 predicted proteins | sample 174DNAGHGhighgp2_FD_193483 | JGI IMG/M metagenome (GOLD analysis project Ga0247610, IMG submission 193483) | Sheep rumen microbial communities from Palmerston North, Manawatu-Wanganui, New Zealand - 1742 DNA GHGhigh gp2 | ecosystem: Host-associated > Mammals > Digestive system > Stomach >...
TTGCCGAACTTGATAATACGGAAGATTTTGCAGAATGGATAGACCGAAGTGATGGTGGACGAATTAGATATCCGTTTTGGAAACGCTACGAATGTTCTAAATGTGGGGCGAAATCTGAAAATACGAATTTCTGCCCGAACTGCGGTGCTTCGATGAAAGAAGGTGAAAAGAATGAGTAGGTGGGTAACATTTTATTACGATATGATTCGTGAACACGTTTGGGACTTGAAAATCCACAAGGATAGAGAAACGGCATTGAAGTATTTCAATAAGCACTGTAAGGATTATTTTGAAATAAATTCACCATTTAAGGCGGATAAGTTGCCAGCATCTTACGGTGTCATATTCAGAAAATATTACGGAGTTTCGGCTACACGATTTACGAAAGAGTTTGGTATAAGTGTAGATGAAGCGTTGGGGATAGCGGTGGGAGGTAATCAGAATGAAACATAAATTCAACTTGTGGAATGATTTGATTTATCCCATACTTGCCAAAATTGTCGGCAAGAAATATGGGTGCTGTGGAAAACTAAAAAACTGTCACAAGTGTTGTGTGAAAAATGGTTGGGAAGAGTGGTGAAGCGGAATGACTAGAGAAAAAGCAATAGATTATCTTGAATGGGTAAGACCGAAAAAGCCATATACACTAGACAGAAAGAACGTGCAAACGGCTATTGATATGGCTATCGAAGCCTTGAAAAGACCACAATGGATTCCATTAACATATAGACCAATGGACGAGGATGAATATCGTGCATTTAATGAAGAGTATGGATATCTGCCAGTAGAGGAAAGAAAGACACTTGCTTGTCAGATGCCCGAAGATGGTCAGGAAGTTCTCATTTCGACTAAGTATGGACATATTTTTCTTGATACTTGTGTGTATGAGGATGGTATTTACGGACTTGAGGAATACGGTTGTTGGGATGACGTACTAGCATGGATGCCTATCCCCGAGCCATATAATGGAGGTAAAACAGAATGATTATCCCAAAACATAAGGTATGCGATATGTGCGGTCGTGAAGTAGGAACGAATCTGCGATATTTCATTATTAAGAGCAAGGTTTATTATTATGGTTATGCGGGCGGGTGTTCGGATAATAGGAAACATCACATTTGTGAGTACTGCATGGGACACATTCGCCGTTATATCGAAAAGACAGTAGGAGAAGACTAATGGCTACGGATAAGAAAAACAAATTAGTTACTGAATGGGTACATCGTTTAGGTTTACAGGAGTGGGATATTACAGTCATATCAGACTGCACCATGTCAGATATAAAGAAGATATTGGGTACAGATGAAGCGGCAACAGGAGCATGTGAGTGGTGTACACTTCTAAAGACGGCCAAGGTTGCTATATTGGCAGAAGATGAATATCCGAAAATGGATGATTCTGTTCAATGGATGGCAAAATATGATTACGAGCAAACACTTGTCCATGAATTACTTCATATTAAGTTCTCGCTTTTGCAAGACAACATCGAGGATGGATTTATTCACGATTGGTTTCATCAGCAGTGTATAGAGGATATGGCGAAGGCTTTAGTTAGTGCAAAGAGGGAGGGTGAAAAGAAGTGAGCAATAAAAGACCTATAGATAGGTCAAAGAAGTCAAATATCAAATGTGCAAATTGCCTATTCTGGGACAAGAATAAAACTTGCCACGAACGTAACCAAACACATTTGAAATATTGTTCTAACAGTTGTTGCGGTATGATTTGGACGGCGTACTGGAACAGATGTTGTCATTTTAGATGGAGAGAGGTGGAAACAAATGAAAGTTAAAGAAATGTGTTAGGGTTAAAAGAAGGTGAGACAAATGATAAAACTTCCGATAACAGGTAAACCACTAAAGCCTTGCCCATTTTGTGGTTGTGAAAAACTATACTTGTTTGAAGATTATGTTTTTTCTTCCGCTTATGAATATACTAATTGTATTATCGAATGTGGTAGATGCAGTGCAACTATAAAAAGACCTACGGTAATAGGAGTAAAGAGAGCATGGAATAGACGAGAGGGTGAGAAGAATGACTGACATAGCGGAACTGATTAACCGAAGACGGCATCAAATGCTGGTACATTCTTATCTTTACTACCACCTTGATTCGCCTGTTATAGATGATATGACATGGACGAAATGGGCCATGGAGTTACAAGATTTACAAGAAAAGTACCCAGACATAGCGAAGCAGGTCAAATATGCGGACGAGTTCAAAGACTGGGATGGTAGTACAGGTGCGTTTCTTGATTATATGAAACCTAATATTATGAAAACGGCTGATAGACTTCTTCATGGATTTGGTAAAGTAAATAAGCCTAAACCTAAAACACCTAAAGCGAAGCGATTATTTTAGCCTATTTACACATTTTGTCCTTGTGCTTATAATAAAAGTGTGTTCTGATTCCTTACATGAAATACTGCTTGGGCGAAATAAGGTGTAGCGTCTTGCTTGCTACACCTTATTTCTTTACTCTTTGATTCTAATTCAGACCTGGAATATAGACGCATCATTTCACCTCATACTTGTTGCAGAACTTTGTCCAGTAGCAGGTCAAAGTAAGTCCTTTCACGATACCCGTACGAGAGCGGGTAGAGAATTTACTCATCCAAAACTCCCAGTCTTTATCAGATACCTTAAGCACGCCCATCACTTTGAAGCACAGAGCCAGAAACTCTCCATCGGTCAGATTCTTCTCTTTGATGTAATCACTAATTAGGACGTTCTCTACAAATGCTTCGGGGGTAATGTCGCCTGACTCAATACCTGAAATATAACTTTCTCTATCATTAAGGAAGTTATCTGGCACCTTCTTGCCGAATACAGTCTGATATACTGCGTTTACAAAATCGGCTACTCCAAATGTATATCTAGGTTTTGCCATAGTTATCACCCCTTCAGTAATTTATCCCATGTTTTCTTTCCCACTTCACCGTCAACAGTAAGACCATTCTTACGCTGAAATTCTCTTACAACGTAGTCTGTCTTACCGCCAAACTTACTATCTACATCAAGTGGGAGACCGTCTTTATCACGGTAATTTTTACCATTGAGAATGATTTGTACGGTGCGTACACTCTCATTCTTCATAGTAGGCGTAGTTTTGTATAATACTGGAAGTTCAACCATACAAGTATCTCCTTTCGGTTCTGGTTTATGGTCTGTGACATATTCAATGTCTGGGTGCTTTAACCATTTCTCCCATGGCCTGTCAGCGAGACGGGTCTTTACTGTGCCGTACGTATGACCGCGTTCTTCAATTACCCAGCCGTTTCCAACATACACACCTACATGACCAGACTTCCACACGATAAGACCTGGAATTTCGGGAATAGTCTTAATACTGCCTTTCTCTTTTGCTTTCGCTTCAAGCATATTGGCTGAAATGTCATACTTTGAGTTGTACTTGCTGGCTGTAAGAGGAGACTTAACAATACCGTTCTCATCGATAGTCGGGTTCATAAGATACCCTTTGATGAGACCAATGCAGTCATGTACTTTCATGCCGTACTGACTTTCAAAAGAATACTTCGACCATTTCTCGTATCGCTCTTTGTATTGGCGCTTTTTTTCTAGGTAAAGTGTTTCACTTGCTATATTACCAAATGTGCCGTACCAATAAGGGGAGCCATAATCGAGCATGGCTTCAGAATACTTAACGAGACCTATATTAGTAAACTTTGGCATATTACCCCACCCTCTGTTCTAGATTTTCAATGCGTCTGTCCATGTTGTCAATGTTTGCTTCGATTGCAGGCAAACGTTCTGCAAAGTTATTGTGTCTTTTTACTTCTGCCGTCAAGTTATCCAATTTGGTGTTTGTTACAGCCTGTACGATTTCGATGTTCTTATTAGCCTTTGACAGACCAACAATGACCGTAATAATCGTACCGATTAACGTAAACACACCTGTAATAATAGCAGTTACGACACCTTCACTCATCTTCTTTGGCCTCTTTTAACTTCTCATCATAACGTTTCTTTGCAATAGCAACAATTCCACCAAGACAAGTATCGGCCGCAGTCAAAATAGCCGTTACTTTATCTGCATATGGAACACCAAGTACATTTATCACAGAAGCAATAAACCCGGAAACAGGAACAAAAAATAAAGCAATAGCCTTTAATGTATCGTAAGTTTTATCTGACTTAAACATAGCCCACACTCCTTTCTAATTCGATTATACATCATGCCTCTGAAATTGTATATTCAATTCTCATGGCGACCGTGTTTGTTTTAACTACAGGCTCGTCTAGCACATTGATAGTGGATAAGAACATGCTAAGGATTATGCAACCCTGTCCTCTGGACTCGTAGTTGTTTTCACAAGCTGGATATCCATAAGTAGCCGCCCCACGTCGGATAAGAGCAGAGGCATCTCGTCTGCTATTACTACTGGATGCGTATATCACTGTTGTTACAGCATGAGGATAAACATTGTTTCCATTGATAATATAACTGTCTCCATAAATCATGCTATCGCCCAGTACGACTGGAGTACATAATGCTTTTCCGTTACCCGCAGTTCCATCAGATAGATACAACGTTACGGTACCTGTAATCTCTTTAATTACGCCGCTGTTTGGATTTACACCCACGAAACCATCTCCTGTTGATTTGGGCAGATACAAATATGTGCCGTCATAAGGAAATCTAGGTACAGCCTTATAAATATCAGTTAAATCAAAAGAACCAGTATAAAGAGCCTCACCATCAAGACTAGTTTTATCCATCTGTGTTACAGTGAAGTCAGTTTTACTGATACGGTCAATTTGCACATCATGCGCACCTGTAATTGCATAGTAGTAATAATAGTCATCGTCTTGGAAGATTTGACCTTTAGACTTTGACCTGACAGTGCATGTTCTACTAGATACTTCTTGGAAATCATTAGCCCCTCTCATAATTCCAAAAGAAAGCCAATCATGGCGAACAGTAATCTCTTCAAAAGTAGTGCCCTTTATGTAGATGACCTTTCCTAATTTACCGTGCTCATCAATAGAAATTGGGTACGGTAAATAACTACTTCGATTGTTTACATAAGGACGAGTATAGTTAGAACCGCTCATAACCGTATTTGGTACTGAAATAGGTGTCCAGCAATTATAAATATTACCTGCAATCGGTTTTAATCCCATATCGCCGAGTTGTTCAGGGCAAAGACATACAGTATGAATTGTACCATTTCCGTGACTAGAGTCCCATTCCCACACCCACTTAACAGAAGTGTCGGTTTCAACAACATCAGACAGTACAGGATTACCACGGAGTGTACTTACCGTATCATTGGGAACCTGTCCTGCGTGGGCAATAAGGGGATTAGTAATGTCATTAGGTGGTAAGTAATTATCTGCATCTTCTGTAATCTCATTTTGAAAACAGAGTACACCCGCATATAGATTTTTGATAGGCAGCATTTTTGAAAAATCAGCCGTTCCTCCAATATTGTTGGCAAGGATAGAAGCCGCGGCATTTGTTACAAGGTTCGTAGTATCTGCAACTACTGTCTCTTTGCCTGTAACGGTGTCTGTAAAGATAATTCTAGTGTGACCTTTTAGTGGCATCTTTTTGCCAGTAAGATAAGCGGACACCATTCTGTCCTGTAACGATATGTGACGCTTGTCTTTTAACAGTGCCTTAATTAGTTTGTCGATTAGGTTCATTATTCTTCCTCCTCGTTTAATTCGTTATTTAACTCATTGTTTAACTCGTTTGTTGAGTTAAAGCCTGAAGTCAGTAAATTAGGTGTAGCCGTAGTTACAAAAGCAATTGCCGTGTAAATCTCAAAATAACAGGACGTATGATAATTGGTAAAACCTACTACGATACTCACTTCGTCTCCTGCCACAACATCAATATCAGGAATAGTATATGATACTTTTGTCCCTGTATTGAGATTTTGTTTAACAATGAATGTGCCGTTTTTCTTAACGCCAACAAAACCATCATTACTAGATGTATTCGTGTAGGTTGCCGTGTCACTCGCAAAAATATATTTTCCAGCACTATGGGCTGTAAAAGTTTTCACTGTCCTCTCTACATTCGTTCCGCTTATATCATCGGGATATAGATATGTACGAGTTGAACTAATAGGAGTGACGGTCACGGTCGAAGACGGCACGTTGACCACTACTTCATCATAGCCATCTGCATCATCATCTTCCGCAGAGTATGTGCCGTTCTCCGTGATTGTCTTACTGATGAGAGTAGGCACAACAGGTGTCACCGTTCCGCTCGACCTATACGTCACTTCCGTATCGCCCTGTTCGCTCCAAAACGCATTATAACCGAGCCGTGTCGGGATTTCTTGACCTGTGAAAGTGAAGTCGATTGTCGTGGATAGTGGATAAACAATACTGCTTCCAGTTAAATAGGCGATAGCATCAGCCACATTATCTTGCGATAAGAAAATCAACAGATACCCACTAGCATTATAAAATTCGCCTACAGCACCATTAAAAGACGCTCTAAACGCAAGTAAATCAGATATAGCCTGTTTGTTTGTGTAAACATCACAATCAGCAATATTAAGCCTATACCGATATGCCCCTGTGCTACTCGTACCATTCGCCGTGAGTCCGCTAAAATCGGTAATCTTGTCATATCCATTCGACCCATCACCATTCACAATATCGACCTGTCCGCCGTGTATAGTGCGACCTAAATCAGCCGTGTACTGCGTCGGGGCGGTATAGGGTTCATAGTCGTGGGCGGTTGAGCCTATTTCTAGTTGAATAGTTCCGTATTCTGTCAAATCCGTTGGTACTTGATAAGTTGAAGAACGTGTACCGATAGCAATACGGATATAATCGCAAGCACTAAAATCGACAGTTTTTGAAGCATTGACCGCCGCATTCGTATAAACCGATAAAGCGTTGTTGGTATAGCCATATATAAGAATTGAATTAAAATAGTCGGTATCGTTTGAAACAGACGAAACCGTAAATTTCCCACCGCCGTTATCAATTCCGAAATATGCATAACGTGTACTTGCGGTTATTGTTTCGATACTTGCCCCGACAGTAGTTGATGGTAAACCCCTTGTGAAATTTGTTCCATCAACAAGGTTTCTCCCTGTCTGCGTTTCCGTGACTTCCGAAACACCCGAAAGAGTTGGAGGAATGGTGACGACTAGCGATTTTGTCGGCACATCATCCGCACCGTCGGAAAAGGTGACGATAGTGCCAGATGCGGTTTTTTCTTCGAGGGCACCGAGTAAGTTTACCTCTTTTGCCCATTCATTAGGCGGATAAGTAGTTGATGTACCAAACTTTTTGTTAAGTACGTTATTCATGTCAGTTTTTATGTTGTTCGGCAGACCACCGCCACCAACTCTATACCAAGCCATTAGTTCATCACCCACACTTTCACTGTAAGGTCAGTTGTCAGAACGTCGAACGTCATAGTAATTGTACCAGTACTTACCACACATGAAGTCGGTGCAATACCAGTAGCGTACGGGTCAACGTCCTGAAAATAGATGTCTTTAACCGTAGAAGTAGAAAGAATATTGCTGTCTGTAAGCACTAATGTAGTTTGCCCAGCAATTAGTGTACCTGTAACTTCAAAGTTCATCTTGGCAAAGGCTTCGTTGATACGACTCTCAAGACTATTCATATAGTACGCCTCAAAAGGTGTACCTTGTTCTGATACTGTACCCTCGTCTCTTGACACATAATACTGCTTTTCTTCCTGTGTGGTAGTATCAACGAGTTTTCTTCTATTGGGGTACTCACTATCTCTATCTACCCACGTGAATGATACATACGGGTTACTCATTTGTTACCTCCCTAGACTGCTGGTACTGTACCGCCTCTTCCAGTAATATTCCATACAGTACATCTGTGGTATAGTTGCTTTCTGCTGTAATAGTCTTTACAGGCTGGCCGTACGCATAGAAAACAACGTCATGTGTCTGCTGGTTTTGTGTGACTTTATATATACTGGTCGATACTGATATTGTATTTATCATAATAACACTCCTTCTGTGCCGCAATAGTAGTCCTCACCGCAGAAACATATATCCTCTCTATACTTTAATTCTATATTACACGTTTCGGCTAAGGTTATCAACTGTTCTATTGTAGCCGTACATGCTGGCAGTATATCTGCAAGCAGTGTTCGCAACTCATCCATCAGCATGACGCCCACATCAGATTCAACCAAGTTCGAGATAACCGTAATAGGTGTAATGAAGTTGACAATATCTTCGAGTTCGAGAAGACCGTCCCACTTCTCCGCCTGTTCCACAAGATTCTGTCCGAATAATGTACCACGGAAATCATACTGGTCAATAGTGACTGTACCATTAAGCGCCGTAATATCTACTTCCCACCTATGTACGCTTTGCTCGGCAATAGATGAAATAGGGAAGAACAAAGAGAAATCATGCTTACCATCTGTATAGTGTTCCTGTGGATAAAATGGTATCTCTGTGCCATCATATCTGTAAGTTATCTTTACATCGGTAAAGTCTGTCAGCGCATCTACATCTACTAATATGTTCGCAAGCCACATAGCGTGTGTAGCCTGTGCAGACGTAAAGGACACATCACAAATAGTAGTAGTCTCTTGGTCATGTAAAGTAATAGTATTTGTATTAGTCACATCATATGTAACCAACTTGTTTGCATCTGTGGCTCTAGACGCCTGACGGTCAGACTCTTGCTGAATCCCAATGTCTAACGTATTTGAGCCAATACTCTCTAACTCGGTAGAATTTCTAAACTTCCACGATACAGTGGTAAGTAGAATCTCCACGTTGTTATCAGAGTTCTCGTCGGTCTCTAATGAGATGCGGTCGCCACAATCATACATCGGATTACCAAATATAGTAGTCTTACAAGGTGTGTACTGTATCTGCTTTACATATGCACCCAGAGCATCGATAGTAGCACGAAGTCCTTCCGCAGTACCGTAATCCCACGCCGGAGCGTCATCGATAATCATTACCATGCCTATGCCAGAACTTCTAATAGATTTGTAGGTACCTTTTACAGATGTTACCTGTATGCCTTTATAAATACATCTATAATCCGCTGGGTTATAAGACTTACGCTGAACACGAGGCAGCACATAATCTGCGGTAAGGGAATACTTGAATAATTCCAAGGCTCCTGTGGCTCGGTTAACTCTAAAACAAGCGCCAAGTAATTGACCTATATATCTAACAATATCTCTATAGGTCTTTGCACCTGTCGTCTCGTCGAATTGAAGTGCCACATTAGTATTAGGGAACATAGCATAAAGTTCTGTCTCGGTAACATCAAAAGGCAAACCAACTTTAGTACAAACTTCATTTAGAATTTCCCACGACCTTCCACCAAACACTTGTGAGCCTATAGACTGGTCAAGTTTCTTAATACCGTCATACGCAAGAATCTTGGCTCTGTTTGCCGTTGTGTCTTTCGTTACAGTTAAGGCTTCAAAAATGCCTAATGGACAATCACTGTAAATGGCATCATTAACAAGAACGCCATCTTCATATTCCGGCATCATATTCCACACTCTGTAATTCACGGTGAATTTTGCACCCTCTAATGCATACCGGTCGAGTGTGGTAAATAATGAGATTTCTAATTCTGAACATAGCGAAACACCGAAAGATATGTCCTTCTTTCCGTCGCTACTGTCCCACATTATAGAAACACTGTTTTCTACAATATCGTGCAGGTCAATAGGCATACTGACATTATCTTTCAGTACGATAGTGCCTGTAAGTTCATCCCATTTACTAGGACTTGTTAGGCAAGTTATAAAATTAGAATCTACATTCTGCATATACTACCTCAACACTCAATGATATTGAACTTGTAGTTCTTCCATCTACCCCGCCGTGGGCTAAAGTATGCAAGACTATACTTACTGCGGTAGCAGGTAGTAGTCACTAAAACATCTGGGTTACGTCTATCCGGTCGAGTGAACTGAAATGTACCCGCATCGGGGAAGATGCTCTCGATATACATATAGTCCTCTTTAGTAACCAGATTATAGTTAAATGACCACTTACCTACCTTATATAGGACAACATCTCTATGCATACGACCAGTTTCATCACGTCCTGTATCGGGGGAGTCGATATCCTCATACGAATCTTCAACTTCTCCATCGGGCGCCAAAAGAGGGACGCCATTTATCAGATACAGTGGTATGACAGGTCTTCTTGTATTAGGCATATATTACACTCCTCTCATAGTATTCAACCTCTGCTGATAGCGGTCATTAGCCTGTGCTATATCTCTATCTCCTATTCTAACAGACATATCTTTGTTTTGTATAGCCTGAACTACGGCTTCAAATCCGGCCATCATGCCTTCAAGGTTCTCGTTCATTACTTCTGCTACGGCTTGTCTGATAGTATCAAGCGGAGCCTCAATATTTGTACCAGACTTCTGGTCGCCTACGACAGACAGGAACGGCTGGTTAGGCGGAAGTACCGCGCCCTGTGCCAGTTTCGGAATCTTATAGAAACTCAACTTCGGCAGAGCGGAGAACGGAGTAAGACCACCAACATTCAGAGTTCTTAATCTATCGAGCAGACTTGCCAGATTCTGTAACGGTGCGATGGCTACATTGTTGATAGCATCTACCATAGTATTTACAGAAGATTTAACCACGCTGTTTGTAGCAAGTGCAAGACCCTGTGCTAAATCTCCCGACGGTCGAAGCGTAGCGAAGAAAGCGTTTACTGCCGCACCAGTAGTTTCTTCCATATAAGGAGTTAACTGGTCAAATGCCTGTACAACGCTTGCGTATGCGCCCTGTGCCGCAGGCGCTACTGCACCCATAGAGTTTTCCATAGCCTGTGTTGCAGTATCGAAGCCCGATGCAACAACATCTCCCATACTTACAGCACTAGCACCGATAGAACCATAAGCGGAACCAGCAGCCTCAGCCGCGGCAGATGTAGATTGGCCTATCTTATCCGTAGATGTCTGTATCTTGTCAGAACTGGTCTTTACATCACTCGACATTTTAGTGGTAGCCGACGCAGTTTTAACAGTAAGGTCGTCGAAATCATCACTATACTTCTGTAAGGCCTCTTGTGTGCCTTTGCTTATCTCATTCCAACTTTCTCGGAGGTCAGCGATATCCTTATCTGACAGCTTCTTGATGTAGTCTTCGGTTTGCATGTCCTGTATTTGTTTCTGTAAAGGGTTTAAACTATCGTCCGATACAATTTTTTCTCCAATAACTTGACCCAGGTCCCACGCGCCATTAACTAAATCTTCACCGAAGTTCCACAGGCCCTTAATCGGCCCAAATACAATATCACCAAGAGATGGCATGTTATCTTTAATACCATCCATAATGGCACCGCCTATCCACTTACCAAATTCAGTTACAGGACCTTTAATAATTGCCCATAAATCTTCTAATAACTGTTTTACGTGTGGACCCATTTTTTGTATTAAATCTTTAATAGCCGGGAACAATGTGGTTTCCCAATACTCATATAATTTAGTTTTCCACTGTGTTGCATCTAGGCTGTTTAAGAACTTATCAAAGAATGTTGTTGCGGTTTCATGGAAATCTGCGGCAGTTAAGAAATCAACAATACCATTTATGATATTGCCCATAGTTGTACCTGCAGTCGTACTTACATCATTAACATCAATATAAGTGAAGAACTCTTTTACTTTATCTCCAAGAACTGACCATTTATTTTTCTTTACCCATTTTTCTTGTCTACCATTAGGTCCATAGCCTATAACAGAGTCAAGTACCCACGATTCTTCATTCATCTTACTGATAAATCCGTTGATGAGTTTGAGCAATGCCGCGAAGAAGTCACTTACTGCTTTACCGGCTTTTGCGGCATCAAATTTCATTACAGCGTCGATTAGTCCATCAGCTATACTATAACCTATGTTAAACCACTCATGGTCATTTACTGCGTTACTAATCATGTCCGCTAGGCCATTAACAAATTCTACAATGGTATTGAAGAACAGTTTCCAGTCAAAGTTAGCCAATGCAGAAGCAATACCATCGCCTACAAACTTACCAACCGAATCCCAATGAACTGTGGTGGCAAATTTGTATAGGAACGTAAATGCAGTATTGAACAGGTTAGCAATAGACTTACCAAGATTCGTACCTAAGTCTTCTGTTTCTACAAAGCCATTGATGAGTGTAGCAAAGTCGGTAGCAATATTCTTGGCTACTCGTCTGACATTATTCTGAACAGTGCTACTATTCCAGGCTTTAAGAATGTCATTAAACTTCGTACCTAAAGTTTGTCCAACTTCTGTGAAGTCAGATTTAGCCCATGCTTCTTTTATCATCTCGGCGAACTTACTAACAGCATCCGCAGTATCGATTGCAGTTTTTGCGAAGTCTCCACCAAGACCACCACCACTACCAGAAGGCTGATTCGGTGCCGACAGTCTGTTAATCTCATCAAAGCCCATTAAGTCTTTCTGTGCTTTCTTCGCGGCTTTACCAACTCCACCAATTCCGTCAGCGTAATCTTGCATAGCCGCGGCATAGTCGTAGTAGTAGTCACGACCTACTAATACAGCGTTGAACTTTGCGACATACGTAAGTACCTGTGCTAATACATACAGAAGTCTGGTAAGAACAGGAATAACAAAGGAGAGGATAGGCTCGAAAGCCGCAGTAAGGCTACCCTTAATTTGGTTAAGAGCTGTACTGAAATTGCTCATGTATTCATTTACTTCAGGCGCCGCAGCCGCAATATCTTTCATGCCGTCAATTACAGCCTGACGAATCTTTCTGATAAGGAAGTACGAAGACCTAAAGCCTAACAGATATCGAGTAAGAAAACCTTTTATCTTGTTCAGTGTACTCATGCTAGGCATTAACGACTTAAACAGACCAGCAAGTTGCTTAACCGCGCCAGATAAAACGCCACCAACTTTCTTTGCTACTGACAGAATTGCCAGACCTACTTGTTTGAGTAAGGCAATTAACTTCTTAACAATACTGATAAGTCGACCAAAAATGTTTATCGCAAGACCTACAAATAGACCGACAATAGGAATGATACTATGGGCTGCCGTAGCCGCATCTCGGAACGCTTCAGTAAGCAACTGAACAATACCAATAATTTGGGCGATAATAGTACCTACTGAACCTAACTGATTCAGTGTCATTATTGTTGCCGTCATTACGTTTCTAGCCGCGCTAAATGCCTGTTGCAGTTCTTTAGTATGATTCTTGGCTTTATTGATGTGTTCACTACCCTGTTCAAAGCCTTCGCCAACAGCGTCACCAGTCTCTTCACCTTTAGCGGCCATTTCACCAAGAAGTTCGATGATAGTATTAAGACTTTCAGACAAAGACACTGCAACCGCATCTGAAATCTGTAAGCCGTTAGACGCACCAGAAGAAGCCGCTTCAAGTTCTACTGTTGCGGCTGCCGCTTGCTGTGTTTCTTCCGCTACACCGTACGCCGCATCATACAGTTCTTGATACCGCGCTTCGGCTTCGGCGAGTTGTGCAACAATTTGATGTACTTCGGCTTGCATAGCCTCGATTTGAGGATTTGTGGTTTTCTCGCCACGCATCATCGTTTCGAGATTCATCTTGGCAAGTTCAAGAGAATGGGACAGTCTATCTACTTCTGTTCTTGCGGCAATAAGGTCAGACGAAGCAGAATTACCAGAGCCACCAAATAAGAAGTTCGCACGATTAAAGTTAGCCTGTGCTGTACCCTGTAAACTCTTGAGCATATGCATATAATCAGACGAAGATGCCTCATCTTTGCCTAACTTAAACGCTTCGCCACTTCTTACCATCTCACGAAGGTCGGCAAGCATAGACTGAATATTTGCCTTGGCAGATTTAGTGTAGATTTCCAGTTTTTCCCAATACTCACTGGTAGTATTAGAATCTTCTGATGCCTTTTCTGTCCATGCTGTATATGCCTTCATCTCTCGCATCATATCTTGAACAACAGATAAGGTATTTCTGAATTGAGGTGTAAGTGTCATTTCCGCATTAGCAGAAGAAGAAAAACTACCATACTCCTCACTGATTCTCTTAAACGCAGTAACAACATCCTCAGCAGACTTCTCTACGCCTTTCATCGAACCAGTACCTTTATCCAAATCAGAGATGGATTTAGACAGTCCTTTTACCGCAGATTCGGCATTACGGAAACTGTTATTGATATTTGTAGCGGCTTTATTGAACTCTTTCGAGACATGCGTAGTATTGATGGTATTCATAATATCATCAAATGCCTTACGGACACCTACAAGTTTGGCCTTCATGCCACTCTCAAGGTCTTTAGTATTTACTTTGCTAATGTCTAGGTCAGTAACTTCTAGATTTATAGGAATCTTTACCTCATCAGCCATTAGTAATCACCTCACTTGTTCCATATCTCGTCTAGCAGAGCCTTTTGTTCTGCCATCTGTAAATCTACGTTCTTCCATACGAAGTAGGTCGGGTTATCTTTTCTAAACTTTTCTTCCCACTTTTCTAATTTCTCATGCTTGTTAATCTTTGCCCTAATTCCTACGACAGTGGCTAAAACAGATTCACCAACTGCCATAAAATATCCCATGAAAGTCCACCAATGCATATATTCAGCAAGACGGATTTCTTGATTTGCCACTTTATTGATAGCGGAGGTAATCATGTGTTCATCCTGTTTCCAGTCAATAAGTGTACTGTTAGATTGTGCCCCGTGGGCTTCTCCTCTCTCTCCCACGTTCATAAACTGAAACATGCCAGTAAGAAGTCCCTTAAAGGTTTCCTCATCTCTTGGCAGGTCTTCTATTTCGTTAAACTCGTTATAGAATATTAAAAGAGAAGCGAGGACTCTTTCATCCTCGCTTATCTCTGCGTCGTTCAGTGCATTGAAGCAATCTAGTACCATTCGGTAGTCACCTCTCATGCGAATATTAAATTTTCTACCATTTACTTCTACATAAGTAGGTAACTCATACATCTTACTTCATCCCTTTGTATTTACCTGCGTGCTTCTTCACGTTTTCCTTTACTTTCTTAAATTCATCGGTATAACGCTTACCGAACTGTTCAATAAGAACTGTGATTACCAGTTCATATCTCGGATTTCCATCAAACAAGTCATACATAGACCCGTCGGGTGCGGCAGCCGCAGATACAGGTGCGTTAAACAGTTCATCAACAACCGCTCTCATTTCTGTATCAAGGGCTTTGAGTCGGCCTCCCATTGTGCCGAGACCGGTCATTACGTCATCAATTCCAGTGTCATCAGTCGGCTTTTCAACACCTTCTGAAACTTCTGATACTCGACCCTGTAACTCTTCCAGTTTCTTATAGGCTTCTGGCAGTCTTTCCATAAAGCCGAAGTCGGAAGTGTTGATGTAAACGATTCTAGAATCATCTTTACCAAATCGGAAGGCTCGCTTCTCAATAGGCAGTTCCAGGTCGATTACGTTAGGATTTGTGTTGGGGATTTGGGTAGGCATGGTTCAGTCCTCCTTTAAGTTAGATTAAGCGTCGGCTGTGAATGTAAAGTCATCAGCCAGTTTATCAACAGAGCCCTTGATGAGGTCATTAGAATAATGTACCTCGATAGGCATGTTGACGTAAGAATCACCACCGATAGCCGTCGGAATGACGGAGCAGTGCTGATGCTTGGATGCCTTGAAAGAACCTTCGGTTGCTCCCGGCAAGAACGATGCAATAATGTAAATGTCAATGGCATTGTTGTATGCATCGATGTTGTTCTCCATGAGAGCCACAGAAAGATACTCTGCAAGGTCAGAATCCTTCATAACATAGAACGGGTCGAATGTTTGCTGAGGTTCTGTCTTGTTTACGTCTGTCCAGGTAACTCCGAGGATATCAGTAGATGTCTGAATGTCCGGGTTAGTTTCGATAGACGAATCCTCTGTACGGGAGCCAAGAATCTGACGGTACAGAGTAGTTGTTGTTTTAGAGTAATAAGTATTAGCGGCCCATGTCGGAGCGGTATCACCAGTTACCTGAACATACTCGCCAGCAACTTTTGTGTAATACGAGTCATAGTTAGTAGCCCAATCTGCGGGCTGTGATGTAGTCAGCGAATACACATCATGCGAAGCGCCTGTCCACTCGGCAACAGTAATGAGAGTTTTTCTCTGGGCTCTCTGGCCGGTCTTGGTAAGATTATTGAACGCCATATTAACCTCCTATATTAGTTCCAAATGACTTTCGTGGTATCAATGTAATCTATTTGCACTGATACTCGGTAAATTGCTATAGGTGGATTCTGTTCTTTATCTACGCCTAAAAGCACAGGCTCTGCGGTGAGACACTTCATAGAATCTACATAGCAACGGTCACCGAAATCGGGGTAATTTTCCGCATCCCCTTCTGCGTTTATCCAGTCGATAAGTTCTTGTACCTCATTCAGTTCATCGACGTTCTCGGCAGATAAGCCGTCAATTACTGGATTTGGTGTCAAAGACTTACAACTATCTATATTAAAAGTATAACGCTTGGCCTCACTACCGTCAATAAATGTTTTATGTAATGAAACGTCACTCCCATCTACGTTAATTTGGTTAGCGTTATTCTCTACGTTGCCGAAATTGAAGAATAAAGGATTGTTCTGAATTGTCGGGCAATTTTGTAAAAATGTCAACATAGACTGGTTTTTATCTATTCTGCTCATGGTTCATGTCCTCAATTAAAACTCTAGCAATAGCCGCACGCTTTCTAGCTGTGCTACGTCTAATGCGGTTGTTCAGATTCAAATTACGAATTTTAGATGCGTAATGATTCTCTACGCCTTCTTTAGTAACTTGATAAGGGTCGAATACTATTCCAGTATCATCGATTTTACCATTGGCGTATCTTGATTTAGCCACGCCTAGGCCATCTTTACGTAATACGATATGGATACGGTCGTAAGACGGTAAATCTGCACTAATAGGTGAATCTCGAAACGCACCTGTATCTACAGGTAGAGTGTCAACAAAATCCTCATAAAGTTCGTAGTTTATGCGAGCGCGGACACCGGGCTTATTTACAGACTCTAAAACTCGTCCTTTGGCCATCTTACGAATTGCGGGCATAAACTGCGATACATTACCAATATCGACTTTAATCTCACTCATTGTTATACCCCCTTTACTCTGTAATGCTCCATCCCTCTATCGCCTACATTGATTACGGCTTTGTCAATCTGTAAGCACTCACGCAATTTGTGGTATTTTGTGAGCAAATCAGAAGAACGTTTGCCTGTTTCGTACTCATTGATTTCATCGTCAACTTCACCAAGTACAAGAATGTCACCTACACCTAATGTAAAGTACGTCTCCCTATCTTCTGCAGGCAAAGTCTGCCAAGCCCCAGCCGGAACAAAAAGAGGGTCAATTCGGATTCTACAGGTTGTGCTTTCTGTCTCTAATACAGTATTGCCAATCTTTACCTTATCTGAAGAGTTCTTCCAAAAACAACCAGACAGGGGCTTTCTATACCAAGTAATTTGCTTGGTAGTAGGGTCAATGTATTTATTGTAAAGTGTCACATCAGCGTTCCACCAAGGCGGATATTGATTATACATACCATCACTCCCCTGGATAAAGACCTCTATATAGTAGTTTTCTTCCTAGGCTATTCATAGCCGTTCTAAGGCATTTATTGATAATGTCATCCATCTCTGCCTTGTAGTATTTGTAAGCATCTGCTAATCTTAACTGGGCATAAGTAGTAGATACACCATCATTCGACATAGACACGACTTGCGGGGTGATAGAGTTCTCACCCTCTACTACAGGACTGCCTAGTTTAAGAAGATTATTCTTGTCTGTAATATACCGAATCAGCATATACATACATTCTTTTACCTCTTCCGGCAGTTCTGTCTCATCTTTAAGTCTGTCAAATGTGTACCAGTTAATCAGACTGCGTGCCTCGAACTCGTACTCATTAAAGGTGGCTTCGTCAAGTGTACCACCCATTTCCTGGTATTCTGTATAAGTTAGGTACACCATGTGATGCCTCCTTTACTCTGCTTTCTTACGACCGCGCTTTGCCGGTGTCTTTTCTTCTTCCGCAACTACTTCTTTAGTAGATTTGCCAGATTCCAGTTCAGCAACTTTTGCCTCAAGGTCAGCAATTTTCTTTTTGCTTTCAACATAATACCGTTGAAGTGTTCCGAGGTCTCTCGGTACAGATTCTTCTATAATGTTACCAAATTCATCTGTAACATTATAGCCCAGTTGCAGGTAATGCCGTCTTTCTTCTTCAAATACATAGAGAACTACATTACCACGTTCTACTCTGATTTTGTTCTCTGCCATAATCATATCCTCCTTATAAATAACGGGCATAGCCGCTAGATACTATTTTATCAGCACGGTCATACGTTGTATCGTACTGTTCGTTACGAGTCACCCATTTATTTAATACTACATCAAAATAGGTCGCAATAGCAACAATTCTGACAGTTTTAGGTGGCACATACTTATAATCGCTTTTCCCAGGCAGTAATTCTGTCCACTTATCTGGTTTCTTGGTATAAGTAAACTTCATATTGCCGGCTCGCTTATATATCGCATCAACGTCAAGGTTGGACATATCAAAGTCTAACACTATTGAGTTTTCATCAGTACAACCCAACTCTGAAAGAATGGGGAGTCGGGTGATAATTAAAGGTGTCCCTAAACAAAGGCTCTCATACGCTGTATAAGGATAACCTTCTGTGTCGCTTAACAGTACCATAAAGTCTGCGTACTTTAACCATCTTCTCACATCGAGTGTAGGTTCATGGTACATTATATTAGGACTATTGACTGTAAGTGTTGTGTTAGAGAAGATGTGCCACACGTAAGGAATATTAGCACTGTCTAACTCTCTAACCATTCTCTCTAAACGCTTTCCGCCTTTTTCAGAAGTTAATCTCTGGGCAGAAACAAGTGTCATAATTCTAGGCTCTTTATCTAACTGAATAGGGTTATATATTACGTCTAGTTTTTCGCCTGTTAATTCTTCCCAGGACTTGGCATTATTCTGACTTACTGCGTAACGTTTTGTAATCTTCGGGTTGACTGTAGGTGGGTAGTTCTTTAACGACGGGTCTTTGAAGTCCGCATGAACTATCTGAATATATTCTTCGGCTTCAATATCATCGATATGCTCTAGACCGTAATTGAAAAATGCCTTTTTGCACTTAACAGGTTTCGGAACTTCATTCCATGAGTATATCCTACAATGTTTTCTGATACGCTCTATTTGATGTCTGTCACCACTACCATAGATTATAGTCAAATCTCTCTTGTTGGTATCGGCAAGTCTTGCAAGTTCATAGAGAAAGGTCTCTACCCCACCTATGACTGAAAGATGTGTTTGGTAAAATACATTTCCGAACATAGTGAAGTAGAGACCCTCCCATTAAACTTTAAGTGTTACCCTCTATCAGAAAGACGGGCCAGCATCTGTTACGTTGAACTGAATACCGTCAGCCTTCTTATTGAGAATAAATACATCCTCGAAGGATTCCTCGTAGTAGTAATACTTACCTTCAGACAGTGCAGAAGGAGCATCCAGTTTAGAGAATGTATAGGAAACAGGAGTGATAACAGATTCAGGACGAATCATCATCATGTTAACCTGCTTTGCGTCGTTAGCGACTGCCCAACCATTTGTGTCGGAGAAGTCGTACTTGGTCTTCATCAGTTCAGCCGGAACTGCGATAACCTCAACGCCGTCAAGGGACTCAACATTTCTGTTGATGCCGTCAGCGGAAGTCTGAACGTCCCATGTACGAGTGAGCATAGCGGCGTTCTTAAGGATGTTCTTTACTTCGTTGGTAACATAGAGAACACGATTAGAAACCGGTACACGGGCGTTGTTCATAGCCAGCATCATGTTATCGAACAGAGTAAGGATGTTATCCTTTGTCGGGAGCGTGTTATCCGCCGTACGGCCTGTATAAGCCTCATGAGCGGCATCACCAGCAACGGAAGTAGACCAATCAAAGAAAATCTTGGAAATCGTATAAGCATCCATTTCGGGGAACTTATGCTCCTCGTTGAATACCTTTGTGATATTCGCAATAGTTGTAGCCATGTTGGTCTGGTCGATGTCCTTCGGGTGAACGAGTGTGGACCACTTACGCTCATTAACGAGGGTCTTTGTCTCCCAGGCGTTGTTGTAGTTACGCTGTGCAGTACTGATAGAGTCACGGTCAGCGTTTGTTCTACCAGTTGTGCTGATAGACGGAATCTCAATGGTCTTGGAGTTTACCCACTTAAAACGACCATTGTTCGGTGTGGAATAGAGTTTACCGAAGTACAGCATGTACGGGTAAGCCTGCTCAAGGCCTCTCTGGTACTCGGTAGCGTAGTTAAGATTAGGGATCTGTGAACTAGCCATAGTTAATCTCCTTTACAAAATAAATTAGTGGGGCCTAATGCCCGAAAAGTTGAATTTAATCATCGGGGGTTCTTCATCAGAGGTGCCGTCAGACTTTGTAGAGTCAACAAAATGTGGCTTCTGGGCCGGTGGAGTTTCGGGTTCTGCTTTGTCTGCCTCAAAGGAATCTTCATTCTCGGCACGGTACGCGGCAAGAAAATCTGTCGCTCCCATAATCACACCGTCAACCATCTGCAAATTCTTGGCAATAAGTTCCGCCTCAAACTGCTTTTTGGCAGCCTTACTAGAGAACTTCTGCTGGTTAGAGAGTTCCGTAACTGCAAAACGATATGCCTGTTCTTTGAGTTGCTTCTGGTATGCCTTTGTGTCTTTGTCATACTGTCTCTGCAGGTCATCGAACTTGGTCGTAAGGTCTGACAGTTTCGTAGCATCTGTGCCAGCGGCCTCTAACTGCGTGCGTAGGTTCTGTAAATCTGTGTCTCGGGCTTTTACAGTTTCGTCAAGTGCAGTAATTCGGGTATCTCGCTTTGCCAGTTCATCGTTGTACTTCTGTGTGGAGACATATTCTCCGGTAGAAAGGTCAACAAACTTGGCATTAGGTGCAAGTGCCGTCAACTGCTCATACGTCAGTGCGCCGCCCTCGGCGTTGTCAAACAGTTCCTTCAGGTTCATAAATAATCCTCCTAACATTCTGGTATCAGTTTTACTTGTAAATCCGCAGTCGCTCTCTGCGTCGGAATGTGCCTTTCTTTATATGTTGTAAGGCTCAACGATATATAACAGGGAACATCCCTAGTTATCTATTTATGGGGGAAGGTAGCAAGTCAAGGAGGGGCCGAGACTTACTACCCATCTGCTAAAGAGGACTGAACCACTTTGCCATTCCCCACGTTCATTATAAACAAATACCAATACCTTGTAAATATGTATTATGATTTTACTTGGTCAGCGGTTTTGCTCTTATTCGGGTTGTCAAGACTATCTGCCTGTTGCCCGGTAGTAATCTTCTTCTGATGTGTATCAGCCGGAGACTGGGTAGCATCTTCTGAAACAGAGCCGACAGCCTGCGCTTTAAGCATTTCAGCCTGTGCTTGCTGTTCTGCGGACTGTATAGCCTCTTCTGCAATCTTCTGTAAGGCAGCCTTAGCTTGATTCTCGGTCTCACCGAAGTACCACATTCTGTTCTCAACTTTACCAGCAAGGCCGTTCTGCATAAGGGACAGTCTCTTGGACAGTTCGGATTCACTGTCAACGATAATGCTGTCATCCCATTCAAATGATACTTCATACTCACCGTCTGGTGCCATGTCGTAAAGGTCGCAATATACGTTCATTACGTACACAACATCCTCAAGTGCATACTGTAAGGCACGCTGAATATCTGCATTAGTGGCATAACTTCTCTGCTTTAAGATTTTCAGTTCTGTGGCAGTCTTGGCTTCCTGTGAAGTAACTTCTGATAATGTGCCTCTACTTAATCCAGTGGCATCTTCGATTCTGGTAAGAATGTTGTTCAGACCTTGTATGTAAGATGTGTCACGAAGGGCGGGGGCAAATACGTTGTAAGTTTCTTCATTGTTCAGGTCAACTTTACGGAACAGTCTTTCCTGGCCAACAGGATTTACAGAACCAACATCTTCTACAAATTTCAGAGCGTCACGGTCAACATCGATAGCAAGTTCACCGCCTTCATACTCCCAAAGAAGTCTAGAATACTGCATATCGGCATCTTTAATCAGACTGACTACTCTAGAATAGCCAGATACACCGAGCGGAGAATACGGGTCAATAGTATTTGCTTCAGGCATTCTAAAATAAGCGAACAGAAGTCGGTCGCAGTCCTCGATAACGGTTTTTGGCTCAAGAGATGCCCATTCAGGTACATCTTTAAGAGAAATTTGCTTGCCTAAATTAGACGCTGACTTAATATTGTTAGAATTTGCCAGGGACATGTCGGTACTCTCAAAAGCAAAATTCTGAACTGTAACTGTTGTGCCTACAAGTTTATGGTGCTCAAGGCGGATATAGACTTTCTCCTGTGCTTTATCTACCTTGGTCTGAACGAAACACGCTTCGGTTACTTTATCATTTGCCGCAAATGACAGTGGGAAGAATCTATCTGCCTGAATAAAGTCAACTTCAAATTCAGCCTTCGGAATTTTGCGTGTATTATTTTGCGTTTTAACGCTCGAATTGCTGTTTGAAGTATCTTTATCGTTTCCGTTGTTACTCAACGTTTTAGACACGTTCTCGCTTGTTTTAGACGTATCTGTAACGTTGCTGTTCTTGACATTGTGAATGACTGGGTAAGGCTTGATGATAATTCCGCCTTTTGCAATACCATACTCGAAATGACGGCGTAAAGGACGAATACATTTCTTCTGATAGTTATCATTCAGAAAATCGGCTCTAGCCGTATCTCCGACAGGGACCTGTTTCGTAGTAATTTTGTATGCAGTAGAGTTATCCAGACTCGACACTTTATCAGAACTGTCTGAACCAACTGCCGGCTTGCTCTGTGCGTTGCTATCTGCCCCATCTGTCTTATTATCAAGGTACTTAGGCGTTACTTCTTCGCCTTCTGTACTGACAGTCTGCATAGGTGCCGAGATTTCCGACTTCATCTCTAAAGTTGCCATTCTCGCCTTCTCGCTGGCAATTAGCTGAGGTAAGCCCAGTGAGGTAATCCTAACAGGGCTTCCTGGATACGGTTCTTTGAGCCACGGAGCGTTGCCCTCATACATATCTGACCACAGCTGAATGGCTTCCATCATGCGGTCGGAGATATTAGGTGTAACGTGTAAAACTTCTTCAACAGTTTTCTTTGGTAACATTTTACTCACTATCTCCTTTATCTTTAACATTAAACCAGAGGCCAACTGCATCACCTCACTTTTCTTAATCTATTTGTATTATATATCATTTACCTTTACGTTTCCACAGTCTTTCTAGGGCATATCTGCAAGCATCAATATTGTGGTTGTTAGCATCTGGGTAGCCACTTACAACTTCATCGTCTTTATCTCGGTCATATTCATACTCCACGAACTCTTTCAAAGTCTGTGGGCATCTGACAGGGTCTATATAGATATGATTTAGAGACTGAAGCCACTTCATTGAGTAATTTACAGAGTCAGGTCCTTTCTCGGCAGGACGACATCCATATCCACCATAGGCTTTATAGTCTGAAATTGATTTAGGTTCCGCAGAATCAGCGGTAACAATTTCATCAGGTTCCAGTAATTTACGGTTTCGGATGGGAAGACCTGACTCCTCACGGCTCTCTATAAATTCGGCAGTGTATAAATCTGGGCCATGATAGAGATAATCGAAAGTATCTTTGTTAGTTGTCTTATTTACCCTATACTCTGCAAAGATATATAGGTTTCTTCTCGCTAAATCGAAGTGCATTTTATTGAAGGCAAACGGGTCTGGGTACCATCCCCAGTCAATACCACTATAAACTCTATCGAAACCTGCTATAAATTCATCTGACATATAGAGAGGTTCGACATTTTCAAAGACATTTCCGCCTGTTCCGACAGGTATTCCTAAATACTCATGTTCATAGGCTTTAGGATTCGTAGCCTTAAGGTCTAACGCTTCTTCAATAAACGCTTCTCCGAGCCAATCTTCAGGTACATCAAGATAAGTATTGGAAGAAACCAGCGTATTGTCTCGCCCCATGGCATCTACGGCGTACTGATTTGCCCAGTTCAGATTAGAAATCGGTGGGTTAAAAGAGCGAAAATCCCAAAATAACTTACCACCACGCATGGTAGACTGTAAAACTTTACGAATTTCAGCCTCGCCTTCGAACTGGTCCAACTCCTCAAACCAAGTAATTCCTATATAGCCGAATGGTAACTTGACAGACTTTACCTTATTCGGGTCATCCAAGCCAAAAAACAGTATTTGCTGGCCAGTAGGTAAAAACACGATAGGGTTAGAAATAGATTTAGGTATATGAAAAAGTTGAGTTAGTCCTAACTTCTCAATGCCCCATACAACCTGTGACCAGACCGAGTTTTTCATGGTATTTCCGACTTTACGAAAAACAATACAATGGATATTCGGGTTCTGTAATATAAGTAGTGGTATGGCTTCACTGATACAAGACGACTTGGTACTACCACGCCCGCCCTTAAAGACATAATGAGTATGCCCATGAGCAAGAATATCTTGCATGATGGGCTTAAACATCGGTATAATGGCTTGTCGCATATCAATGTCAATACTGACATTTTCCACTTTAGCAGATTTTTTAGGCATCAGTAGGTCCGTCCCAATGTAAGGTAATTTCGACTTTAGGTGCTTCTTTAATTTCTTCCTTTACCAGTTCTGGGTCAATGACTCTCTTGGCAAGTTCTTTAGCGGCATTTGTTCTTTCCGCTAGTGGAGCATCGAGGTTAAACTGGTCTTTCTCCTCATTTCGCATGACTTTAGTAAAATACTGCAAAATCTCATCCGCATCCGCAATAGTCTGCTTCTTTATCTGGTCCATGCGGTATTTAATCTCATCAGCGATATAATCCTTGCCTGCGATACTTCGCATCTGTAAATGGGCTTCACGAAGTGCCTTATTCAAATCGCCAGTTTCCATATACATAGCAATAAACGCCGACTCTTTAACGGACAAAGGATAGCCGTCATGCGTAATGTCGGCACCATCCAGGTTTTGGTGACCTATCTTCTTAATAAAATCCACATATTGTTTATCTACGCCTTTCTTTGCCATTACTCATCTCGTCCTTTCTTATTTTTATTAGTAAGTAACTTGTGGGCAATAGGGGTCAGTTTATTCTCGTCCATAGTAGATGACTGGCTCATCAGTTCCTTCATCTTTAAGGCATTGTTCCTCTCGCTGGCATTAGGGGAAGTAAGGAGTTTATTAAGAGATGGCGAAGCAGAATCGACCTTAACCTTACACTTTACTTCAGGTATACCATTCTTATACGCTGTAACAAACATCCACTGGTCATCCTTAGAAAGTTTGAACTGAAAGATGACATTGTCTTGCTTATTGATAGGCAGTTTCAAGGTAATCTTATTCGACCCGACAGGGTCTAATCCCGAGCCAGCAGGTACTTTGCCACTGAAATTTACCGCGCCCTTTATGCCAAAAGTCTCATTATTGACGTTGCCCACTTTTGAAGTTTTAAAGGTTCCACGGCCAGTACTTCCCATCCTGAATCAACTCCTCCCTAATCTCATTCCACTTCTCCTGATCCATAGGCAATTCTCTACCTTCAAGCACGTAGTATATATCTCTTAAATACATAGTAATTCTTATCATCGAAGTGGTACTGTAAATCTCTTTATTATAATACTTATTCGTCTCTGTATTATATACTGCCTCTGATAATATATAATACGAGTGCGGTTGCTTCTCTACGCCCATGAACTGCTTCGTGGACAGCGTTAAATACTTGTCGTACTTCACGGAAATAGCCTTTAACAACTTCTTTGACATTGTCCACATATTTCTGTTGCCCATTCGACCATCTCCTTTCATTTTTCATTTTATACAGTACGACACGTTTTGTCAAAGCCCGGTTATTTATACATTATCGCAATAATATACACCTACGCTACACGTAAGGACACACACCCGGTTATTTTGGTAGAATACTTAGGTTGTGTATCCTGTCCTCGCTTTCACGGAAAGCGTCAATTCCGCTATACTTGCGTATAGCGTTTATCAGCGTGCATTTGAATTTACACTATATGAATATCATTTTAGCGTTTATCGCTTGTCTATGCTATGAAAGAATAAAAAATAGCACTATGTATGCATGATACATAATGCTATATGTAACAAGAAAAAAGTGCATAAAAAAAGAGTGTTCGCAAGCACTCGAACACTCTTTTTTTGTTGGAAAGTGAAAATCACTTTTTTGTGACTTTCTTTGAAGTCTTTTTGACTTCTTTTTTGACTTCTTCTTTCTTTTCCGCTGTCACGTGCTTTTCAGCGTTTAACACGCTGAAAATCGTATTGATAACTTGCGGAACTTCTTCATATGCACAATATTTAATACAATGCGCACTGTCAAACTTAAAACGTTCTTTGTACTTTTCCTCAAAAGCACTCTTAAAAGCATTGTGATATTTGACAGTAAAAACGATATCAAACGTTTTTCCGTTCTCTTTTCCGTATAACTGAATAACACTTTTGTTATCACTTTTATCGATAACACGTGCATACGTTACATTGATTGACTTGTCACGTGTCTTTGTATCGCTATATTCAGCGTCAAAGAGTGCTACACGTTCATTGTTAGTAACAGCAGAAAAGATTTCTTCAAAAGCACTAACATACAAGCGAGAACGCTTGTTAACGCATTGTGCATTTCTTGTTTCATTAGAAGAAACAAAATTCTTTTCGTTCGCAAGTAAAGTTTCATAAGTTTTCATAATAATTTCCTCACTTTCAATTCTTAAAAATTTGTTGATATTCAATTGTCAAAGTGCTTGTCTGTTTGACACTTCAAATTGTAAAGAGTAATTATGAACAAATTGTATCGTAATTATGAACAAATTGTAAACATACACTATTATATATTCCTTTATAAGAGAATAGCATGGAATGACGTTGTAACCTCTCCGTAACATTTGCGTAACCTGCCCATCCTTTTCTGTAACATCCCTACCTAATTCCCGGAAGTCGCTGCCCCGGGGCCAGGGAGGCTTGGGCCACAGCCTACTCGCCAGCCCGGAGGACGGACAGCGGGACGGCTGGCTGGACGGAGGGCAATTCTGCCACCTGGCTGGAGGGCTGGCTGGATGGACCGTAGAACCAACCTCAAGGTGGGCCAGTTGGAGGGCCAGAAGGCCATAGGGCCAACCGTGCTACCCTCAAAGGCACAGGCCCAAACCTAAAGATAACTGAAAGTAAAATGCCCAGAGCGAACTCCGGGCACTAAACTACTCTAGGCTAAATATCAGTAATGATAGGAAAGCCACTGACAAATGAACTCATGTTCTTCTTGGCAGTTAGGTGCTAGGCACTTATCATCTTCGAACTGTCTGCGGAACTTTGCCAGTAGTTTGTTGTACATTGTAGATGGTAATGTCACTGTCATCTGTCTGTCAAACTTAAGGGAGTAGTAAGTAAATGTGCTGTAGGATGTCATAAAAATACCTTCTTTCTGTGCGCTCTGCACTCTTTGATACTTTCATTGTAATGCCATTACTATACCCTATAATACAGGTCAACACTGAATTTATCGTATTTTTCCACCATTACTTTTTTTCAGTGGTGGGCTCGTTTTTTGTGGCAGAGGCCATTGCCGCGGGATACTAAATTGACCGTACTAATATTCTACTAATTTTAGGCTTCTGCCAGAGTACATATTTGTAGGGGCCACAGAGGGCCCCCATTGTATCAGCCTACCCCACACTGACAGTGGAAGTACACAGGGCATGTACGACCAGAGCAAGTTCCCCATGTATCACATGGCATATTGGATACTGCATCTTCAAAGGCTGCAACATTCTCGGTAAACTCTGCATCATGTTCTACATTCTCCTGAATCCACTCATCTAGTGCATCGTCAGATAACTGGGCGAGCATAAGCATTTCTTCCATCTCGGTGTCTGTAATAAAATCTAAATCTGTCATGGTAGTACCTTCTTTCTGCGCTATGCGCTATTTGCTTATAAGTATAGTATGAGACCGAAGTTATGCCTAATTATACAGGATTATTAAAATAATGGTACACGATTTTCTCTGGCAAGGGCCTATACCCTAGTACTGTGTATAAAAAAGAAAGGGCAGATTATACTGCCCTCTCCCATCATTTAGTTGTCTGATAAGGTCTAATGGTCCATGTGATAGGGTCTATCTCAAACATAGCATCTTCTGCACAGTGGGTCATGATAGCGTAGATACGGTCATTGTGGTACACACAGCACAGGTGATAATAAATAGGTTCATACTCATCTACATCGTCGGACGTCTGAACAACTGTGGCAAAACCACATTTCTGGTCATCGTAGTGTGCAAACTTAGGCTCACCTAAATCCAGGTCGCACAATTCACTATCGGTGATATCAGGCTCAAAATACTTCTCAATAGCGGTGACAGTCATAGCGACTTCATACAGGTCACGGTCTTCTGATTTATAAAGTTCTGCAAATCTCATAGGTAGTACCTTCTTTCCGTTCGCTCTATGCGAACTGTTTAATATGTATATAGTATAATGCCCTACACGCTGCCCTGTCGAGCGGCGAGCATATAGCGCATTTCTGGCAAGGGCCTATACCAGCATAATGGTGATGTAACCTCGCCGTAATATGCCTGTAACACAGGGCATGGGCCGTAGCCTAATATGTATATTTTGTAGATTCTATATATTATCCTCTCCTGCACTTACTTACGGCAGACTTCCCAGGCTTGGGCCAAAACCTATATACACACGCATAAGAAGTCCCTCTGTCAGAGAAAGGTACAAAGACTCCGGCAGAGGGGACAACTGAATATCAAGTAGAGTGGTTGAATAAGACAAGGTCATCAGAGTGCGATATGACCTAACTGTGTATGAAGGATCGCGGTCGATAGAAAGTGGGAAAACATATCTACTGGCGTAACTCACTCTACATATATAGTATATCATAGGGCTATGTGCCGGTACAAATGGTGTGTTACAGCGATTTTCTGTGGCAATATAAACCATGGTAGTCTTGAAAAGTGTGTGGTTTTGACCCCTAGTAGGACACAAAATTTCCGAAATTATTGCCATGGTTTACACAAATTGCCATGGTTTTTGCTGGTTTTGGCCCTATCTTACACCCCATTTTGCACGCTTTTTGGGCTTCGGCCAAGACCATTTTTCATGCGTGGACCTGGTCAAATATTTGACCAGATAGGCAAAAATAACAAAATTGATTTTGTTTAATCGGACGCGCAAACGCTACGGTCCCAGTCGTTCCGGCGATTGTGATTTTTGGCGATTCTGGCGGGGATACGGAATTATATAAAGGTGTTTATATAAAAAAGGTGCTGGTAGATTCGAGATTATTAAGGGGTGCGGGCCTATCTGCTGGCTGGTCTGCTGGCTGGATGGTTATGGTCTGTATATTATTACTGTATAAGGGAGAGAGTAGTATTTGGATGTATAATAATCCTCTTTTTCTTCCGCCGCGGTGTAAGGAGATTTGTAATGGTGTATTACTATATATAGGTGTAATCCTTATTAGGAGATAAGAAAAAGGGTGTTGTTAGCACCCTCTTCTTTATCGCCCGATATAGGTTTTATGCTGATACTGGCTCTGCTTTCTTTGCCTTTGCTCTGTTTTTGGTCACTTTCTTTGCCGTTTTAGGCTTGTTTTCTACTGCAGGCTTTGCTTCTGCTGTAGGTTTTTCCTCTGCTTTGGCTTCTCTTTTAGCCTTTGCTTCTGCTTTTGCCTTAGCCTTTTCCTCTCTCGCCTTGGCTCTGGCATCGTCTGTATTTTCGAGGATAGCACAGACGGTCTTTACTACTTCACCGATGCCGTAGTAAGAGATGCCCTCTTTATAGGAAGTCTTTGCCTGACCTGCCTTGTTCCTTGCTACCTCAAACCGCAGTTCCTCTTCCAGGGCAGTCAACTGCTCACGGTTCATCTCTGCACACGAGGTGCACAGGGCAAAAGAGATGTCACCCGTCTTATAGTTCGGGCGCTTTGTGTACACCTGAATCATGGAATCTCCGGCATCATCAACTACACGGTAGTAGTCAACAAGCCACTGATTACACTGCCCCTTCGCAAGTTGAGCATCGGTCTTGTTGTGGAAGCCGGACTTCTCATAGTTGGCATCGAGAACAAGGTGTCTGTTCTGTCCTTCCAGGGCTTTTGCAAGTTCGCGGTACACGAGCAAGCAATACTTCTCCTTGTTGGAGAGTGTGGTGATGTCGATGTTCTCATTAGGTCCGAGAATGCCCTGCAAGGTATCATCTGTAACGGTAACGAGTTCCTCGGCGAGTTCATTGATGGTCTTGATGGTCTCATTGTTCTTCATGGTTTTGTTCCTCCTTTAAGGTCGTTTTAATCTGTAGGTGTATCTATCTTCACTCTACGACTTCATTATAACATACACAAACGCTAAAAGCGAAAGGTTTACTGAAAATTCCCACCATTATTTTATAATAAGGATAGGAGCAAGTATGCCTGATATGCGGCTAGGATTTCTTCATCTGCCCATACCATCTCGTACTCTTCATCGGTAAGGTCATCTGTATTGATACCTGTCTCGTATCTATACCACTGGTCGAAAGACATGGGCATTATTATCACCTCCCTTAAATCATAGCCTCAATCTTCTTGATGATACCGTTGAGGACTTGCAATTTTGCCTTATCCTCGTCATCGAGTTTTTCTTTAGGTAAGAAGTCGTAAACATCCTCGAGTACAGGATTTCCATCTTCATCCAGTACCGGAACTCGCTTATCTAACTCCCTATCCCATTTGGTCTTCTCTGTCTTTTCACCCGTAGGCTTGTATTCCTTGGTGATGTCGTCACGACGACGGTACAACTCCTTTGCCGCGCACTCCAGGTACTCAATCTCTAACTTTCTTGCCTCAAACTTGGTCATCTCATATGCCATAATAAATTCCTCCTTAATATGCCTGCTTTACATAACTATATGAAATCTGGTCTCCGAAGACCTTCTTCATACTCTTTTCTCCGTCCCTAGCCATATCTTCTGTATAGTAGGGGTAAGTGTTCTGTTCACCTGAAATCCAAATCACCACTAAATCGTATGCCATAATCATTCCTCCTCACTTACATCTGCCGAACGCTGATAATAGGCTAGCAGTCTCGAACGGGATCGGCTCTGCTTACTCATTGTGGCGTAGGCTCTGAACTCTTCCATGGTTCTAAAGAAGCGACGGTACACTTTCTCTTGGTTCGACATGAACACTGCCATGTACGTTTCATTCATCCTCGCCATGCGGGTGTCAACGATGTCATCGATAACGGTGAGGACTACGGGGTTCTGTACTGCTACTGGATCAACTTTTTTCTTTGCCATAATTCAACATCTCCTTCATACTGTGATGGTAAGCATCTTTTATCTTACATACATATTATAATATACACAAACACGAATTGCAAAAGGTCTATCACAACTTCTGGTCAAAAAACGTCTCCATCAGCCTCTGTCCGTAAGATATGGATTCATGGTCGGTTTCAATATATCCAGGCTCGGAGAATGAATACTTATAATAGGATATATATTCTGTCATACCCTCTTCACCTTCGACCTCTTTTGCCAGCGAATGAGATAATCCCCAGCCCATGATATACACACCCGAATTATTAGCGAGTGACCCAGACCGTTTGTAGAAAATACCCTTTATCTTCCAGTCCAGCATCGGGATAGTAATAAAATCTTCGGCATACGTATAGCCATGCTTCATCAGCTGGTAAATAAACTCTTTAGGTAAACTTTGTAACTGGTTAACTTCTCTTGGCTCTTTCATCTTCATTTCCTCCTTACTGGTAATCTTCATCATGTCCTGTATAGGACGTCTCAACGTATCGCCACTCACCTTTAAACTCGCTTAATAACTTGGTGACATCTGGCTTCCACTCATCAACTCGGCAGTCATAATCCCAAAGTCTTCCATTATATGAAAGAGTACCTACAACGGCATCATCTTCCATAACAAGACCTTCATCATCATACCCGTACTCATAGCCTCCGCTAATTCCATGGTATCTAATATAATCGGCTAATGCTTGCTGGCACTCTTTAATGCTCTCACAGGTGACGGTGTGTCTATTCCCTAACACCTTATTTCCAATTACTACCTTAAACATTTTGTACCTTCTTTCTGTGTATCAACATACACTATCGTTTTCTTACACTTATATTATATAATATGTATATGTATATTAAAAGAGGCACATAAAAATGATGGATACCCAAGTGGCGAGTTCCACGCAGGGCAAGGGCCCAAACCATCGAAGGCAACAGTAATGCACCTGTAACTAATCTGTAACACTGCCTGAAATAGGCAAAGGGCATGGGGTAAATATAGCCCATGCCCAATGTCACTGTATAAGGAGATAGATACTTACTTTGGTGCTGTCAGTTGAAAATTGCCATTAGTCTGCAAGACAGGCATTAAGAAGACCTGGGCAATACGATTCGATGCTAGGCTCAAACTCTTTTGCCGCAGTCGGAAAACATACGGCACCTTCATAATAGGCTAATACAGTGCCTTCACTATCAAATACGATGGTATCTTTTGTCTTTGTGGTGTGTTCTAATGCCCAGAGTTTCAGCATAGCCGGACCATATCCTGCTTCAAGGGTTGTATCGATTTTGCCAGTCTTGCGTGCGAATCTTACCAGAAAATATCTTGTGTCCATAATTAGTGTCCTCCGTTTAGTCTTTCAAGGTCATCTTCAACTTCATGTAATTCATGCTTGGCCATACAATAACCGATAACACCTATTACAATTAAAGGCAAAAATATCATCCACTCTAAAATAAGAAAACCTATAAACATTTCAGTAGTTGCGTCCATTGTGTGTTCACCTCACCATTATTAAATCTTCAAAATGAACAAAATATACCGACGTGATGGGAGCCTGTTCAATACTTCGACAGGTTGTTGGATAGTTTATGTTAGTATGGTAATAAGACTCCCATCCCGTTAGTATCCCCACGGTAATTACGTAGCATCTTCGTAGTCGCGGTAGTAGTCGTCATCTACATTATCAGTGTCCTCTACCGTAACACTAGAGATTTCTACATCGTCCTCGTCCATGTAGTTATGGATGTCGGAATACGGCATATTCTCTGCATACTCTTCGGCATCTTCTTTAGTACGTGCCTTGATAGGTATTGTAACTCGAATAGGCTGAAATTCCAATTCCACTTCAACCTCATAGAATGATGCCTGCATATAATCTACGATAGCCAGAGCCTTCTTCTGCAAAGAGGTAAAGAACTCATCATCGAACGGGCAAGACTTGGTGAAATCAATACCATTCATGATTTCATCACTCACCTTCATCTCGAAAGTGTCCCACTCTTTGTCTGTAAAATCTTTGGTACGCTCATCTGCTTTGGCGTATTCTTTTGTTACCCCAACGATTAAATCGTAGGCAACATTTCGCTGTGCCTTAGCAAGTTCCTGTGGTGTCAGGTCAATACAAACCGTAACATCTTCTTCATCTGTGCCTGGATTAGCCAGCATAACGTCGCTGACAAGTTTCTTCATGTCCTTAAGTGTTCTCCAAATCTTCATGGTGTTCATCTCCTTAATCTTTATTGTAAGGTGTATTATCATCTTACATATATAGTATAACATACACAAACGCAAATAGCAAAAGGCGTATAAAATATGTGGCTGGGGTGCTAGGACTCGAACCTAGAAACTGGAAACCAAAATCCCATGTGTTACCAATTACACTACACCCCAATATAGGCTGGCGCACCTCGTGCACAGGATACGCCAGTTGACAGGTGGAAAAGTGCGAAAATTACCTAGGATAAAAGAACCCAAACTCACCCGTCACCTTTTGGTTCTTTCGTGGCGTTCATACGAGGACTCGAACCCCGACACCGCTTACACGGCTACTCGCTGATTAGTAGTCAGCCCCCTTACCAATTAGGGTTATATGAACGTATAAATTCTAGGGTGAGGATTTGTCACCTCACATAAACAATAGCGTCCCTGTTGCAACATCGAGGGGTCGAATTGTTCTTGCTGACTCTAGCGTCTACCTATTCCGCCACCTAGAATATCAAAATCATGTTCTAATTATATCTTAATCCTCATCTTCTGACAACTCGGCATCGATGTCCACATCAAACCCAACATTTTCAAGTGCTGACTCGATGGCATGTCTCATTGGCTTCCATGCTACCTCTTTCGGAATATCTGCCTCTTTGGCAAGATTAAAATAGGTTTCAATAGCCGAAACAGTAGCGGCACCACAAATACACACAGCATCCATAGGTTTCGCATGAACCTGTACACTACACTTCTTTGGTGTGCAGTCGAAACTCACAAAGGTATCGTGCGAGCCATCAATTTCAAAAAAGTCCTTATCCATTTCACATCACCCCCAAAACATCAAACACATAGTCCATCTCTAAACCCAGGTCACCAGACATTAAATCTTCTACCAAATCATAATCTCCACAAGCGATGGCATCTTCGATTTCATCCTTAGTGTCCTGAATTGTCTCTCTTGCATCCTCTTCGGTCATGTTGTCTCTGTCCATTAAAATCTTAACTACTCGGTTCATACATCAGCCTCCTCCAATTTAGTTTCCCACGGGGTATCAAACTCAAAGTTAGACAGTCCCCCTAATACATTATCCTCTATCCAGTTCTCTTCATCAGTAGATAACCCGAACACTTCTACATACCAGTAGCTTGGTGCAAAATCAATGGTCACGTCTCCGGTCTCATACGCGGTTTCCATGTAATCCCCGGCAATATTAGGGGTGAAAAATATCTGAATGTCCTTTTCACCTTCCGTAGAATATGTGTCCTGAATGAATTTAAGAACCCGACGTACTCTATCCTTATTCATATTATTCCTCCTCATACTGTTCTGCATTGGTCTCATCGATGCAGGTAAACATTTCTATTAGGCAGTCAAAACAAACCTGACCTTCATCTGTAATGTACAACTCATCCACGTTCTCCCCACACTTGTCACAGTACAGGTGTATGGCATCTTTTTTACCACAGTTGAGGCAGTGTTCACAACCTACACAGTCATTTTCTCGCCTAATCATGCTTGACCTCCTCGACTGAAATTATACGGTATTCACAGTCAACACCGAGTCCATATAATTTCTTACACTCTGCCACGGAACTTACAGAACACTCTTGCCTATTCCAGTTCCCTTTGGTATATGCATCCTTATACTCGAAAACAACATGCACCATATTACTCTACCTCCACGATTTCTTTATGGGTAGGGGTAATATGACAGAACTTTGTTACCCCGTCCTTCTCAAACAAAAATCCGGCAGTAAACATATAGGTATTCTTCGTGATTACTCGAAGTCCCCAACCGCCTAAAACATAGCAGGTCTCTTTACAATGCTCCCAGGCTCTCCACTTTGCCGCAGATGCATTACCGTATGCTTTATACAGTTCGTCCATGTCACTTCTCTGCCAAATCTCGTAGGCATCTCTTGCTTGCTTCTTATAACTTGCCATAGTGTTCATCTCCTTCATCATTTATTGACCGTAATCATCATTTGATTACATATATAGTATAACATACACGAACGCAAATAGCAAAAGGCGAATTAGAAATCTCTCAACTGGTAAGGATCCTTCGGCTTTACAAGAAGTTTAACCTCTTCCCATCTCTGTCCCGCAAGACACTCCCATCTATTCATAGCATGGTCAGACTTTACATTCTTGGTAAACTTCCTAACATCATCCCAGAAAGTATCGGGATCCCGCAAAAGGTTGAGTTTATCAATTCTACCATAATCATGCTTCTCAAATGCCATACTGTAATCCATATTATCCTCTCCTCTCACTTACACTTTAAGGCACTGGTCAAGATACATATTGTGCCCATAGATAATCACATAAGGTCTACCACCTCGGGTAGTCTTAATCTTCAGGTAATGTACTTTTGGCGTATCTGTTGTAGCGAAGGACACGCAAGTAAGGTAATCATCAATACCATAATCAATAGTCTTTACTTCAACGCCTCCGAAATCTGTCCAATAGCCTATTGCCTTCTGTTCAATAACTGCCTGTTTTTCTAGCGCGGTCATAATCATTCCTCCTCAACAAAATACTTACGGTACTGATATAATGTGCTACCTGGCTTACTCTGTCTAATACGGATAATGATATTTGAAACCGAACCGTAGTTTACAGCAAACTTTTCTGCCATCTCTCTCTGTGTCAAGCCCTGTGCCTGATAATCGACAAGTTTGCCAAGAGAATAATCATCCCAATGCATATATGCGAGGGTTCTCTTAGGTGCCTTCTCCACAGTCTTTGATTCAACTGTTTTGTTGCCAATATAATCAAGAAGCCCATCCATACACTTGTCGCATAGGTAAAAATCTTCATCCAGTACTGAAAGATTAGCCTTCACATTGTAGAACTCTTTGCCGCATTTATTACATGCCAATGCCACTCTAGTTATCAGTGCCATAAATCATTCCTCCTCATACTGCTCGTATTCATCCCACTGGTGTTCTTGCTCATAAACTGCCTCACGATTATTCATAGCGGTACAGGCGTTTTCAAACTCAAAATCATCCATCGCTCCACAGGCATAATCACTAAAAATGCTCATTTATTCTCGCCTCCATTTCATGTTATGCACCATACATGATGTTGTTTTACACTTTTATTATAATATGTAAGTGTATAAAAAGCGAATGGCGTCTATGAAATGATGGTCCCGAATTTATCTACTATATCTCTAATTTCGCCCTTATAGAATACCAATACATTTTGATGTTGCCGACCTATCTTTCTGGATTGGTTAAAATACTTCTTGGCTCGAATCGGAAGTGAACCTAAATTGTTTACAAGGATTAACTCGTTATAATATTTCAGACCACTATCCATAAGTATCTTAATGGTATCGGGAACTAGACCTAAATATTGACTCTTCGCCATATCCTGAGGGCTCTGTCTTATTTCTGAAACAACTATGCAATAGAAGGATGATGGTTTTAGGATGTCGGCAGACTGCCGTAGGATGGTTCCGTACTTCTGCTTAAAGCACTCGTAATCAGGTAATCGGCTTAAATCTGCCGGATTCTTGGTGTATTGCTCAAGGTTGTAATATGGTGGACAAGTAAACACCATATCAAACTCGCCATACTTATCAAGAAATGTCGGGCTTCTCAACACTACCTCAGAATCGCCTTGACACCATTCTACGGTACCACGAATATCGGAAAACTTCTCGGCAAACTCTTTAGCGTGACGGTTATTGGTCAATACTTGGTCAGGCGACAAATCAATACCTACATAGTTTCTACCTAAAGATTCTGCAACTAACCCTCTTACACTTCCACCAGCAAATGGGTCGAGAATCTTCATGCCCGGATTACTGAACCACTTATACATCAACTCGCATAAAAATGGGTCAAACATAGAAATACTTTCAGCGGCTTTCTCACTGTTATAGTGGGAACTGAACAGATTAGTGGGTGTTGCATTGTATCTCTTAACATCCCTACCTTCTACGCTATGTGGCAGTATGTGTAACCAACGGCTGCGATTATTCAGCCACTCGGGCCTAGTACTATTCAATATAGAAAATGGTGCCCACTGTGGAGCGTCATTCAGCAACTCTACGGGCAGGCGGGATACTAAACGGTCGAATAATGGCATCAATGAAATCCTCCTTTAATATGTCTGTTTTTGAGGGCCTCGAAGGCTTTAGATTGTTCGATAGGGTACCACATATAATTATCCCACACACTCTGAAAATCTTCTGCTGGATAGCCGCGTTCCCTATATATTGTCCTCTCTAGTATGTCGCAACAATGCAAGTAGAATACCTCATCATACTCCATCTTATCATTATCCATTAACCACATAGCCTCTAGACAGCATTTCCAACATACACCGCATCTGTTATCAAATAATCTCACCCTGTATTTCTGTTCCGCCCTATGTTTCCAATGGGCTCTGAATCTATAAGGGCTCATACAAGATACAGACATGGTAAATAACTTCCAGTCGTTTGACAGCAGTTCAAAGGTATCAGCATTTGTCTCTAGCGGTATCAACATGTCAAACTCTGGTATTACATTCTGGACAATCTCTTTATATGCGTCCCACATCTCTATGCAGTCACCACCACATATATCAAACTCATTCATATCCAGTACAGACTTATTAAAATTACCAAAACACAAAACAGGTCTGTAATTATGGTACAAAGAGTAGTGTAGCGCACCATTAGCGATTATATAGTTCTTCAAAGGATGCTCTATGAACTGATGGGTTCCGGCTAGTTTGATATAGTCTATGTATAAATCACAGCCTAGATAATCTGCTATTGCTTGTGCGGCTTTCTTCTCATCACCGTACGCTTTATTTACACCAGTAGCATGATATAGATGTACTTTGTAGCCTTTCTGAACATAGTAAAATGCGGCTGCGGCACTATCTTTACCACCCGACAAGCACACGGTTATTTCTTTTTTTCGGGAAAATTTATAATCTACCTTAGGAAAATGAAAGTCTTTAATTAGTGGTTTTCTGTACTGTACCAACTTGGAGTCTAATATCTGGTCAAGTTTAGTGAATGACGAATCTAACCACAACGTATCTTCTGATTCAAACATATACTCGGTATCAGATATATAAGAATACAATGCCTCTATCATACTGAATACTCGGCTCTTATTTTTGTATTCATGTATAACCCTTTGCATCAGAATAGCCTCCTTTGTGCATACCTACGATGAGTTGCCTGTTCCCATTCTTTCTGGTACTTTTCGTTGTCGGCCTTCCACTTCTTATAACATACGGGTCCAAATCCCAATTCTTGGGACTCTTTGGTACGCAAACGTCTACCACATTTTATACATTTTGTATATTTTTCCGACTTTTTGGTACAGTTACAAGACCTATCAACCATCAACTCGCTTCGTTTCTTTTCCATACCGCACTTCCTACAAACAAATGTATCGTTACCCCAATTCCACGGTTCGGCTTCAAAACATAATTCCCACGACATATCAATAACTCACCCTTTCTTTGAATAATTTACCACATTCGGGACATCTATAAACAACAAAAAATCCTTCTTTCGCAAGTGCTTTACCTAGCATACCGTACATCTCAATACCACATTTACAATGCGGACATTGAGCCCAAACTTCACCGTGAAAACAAGCACCAGGTAAACACTCAGGCACATTTGAATAAATTATAGGCTTTTCATCACTCATAATCAGGTACCTCAACCTCTTCTTCCTTAACAGACTTTACATTATCCCACCATATAGCATAGGTTGTCTCGTCATCATCAAAACAAGCCAAAACAGGTGAAGTAATCCCATATATATAAACAGGACTGCTAAAAGTTTTCAGCACTTTGCCCTTAAATTTACCTTTAATAACTTTAACTGTATATAATGTTGCTTTCATTTTATATGCCTCACTCTATCTACACCACGCAGTTTTTCAGAAAACTCTTTTAATCTATTAAAATGTCCATGAAAATAAGGTTGGTATCTATTAAACCTAAATCTTTGAGCATCCTCTTCCATGTATAGACAAATGGTACACATAGTCTCTATCAACTCGATTAGTAAATCCTTATAAAGTCTAATCCTCTTTCTCATTTTCATCTACTCTCCCAAATGTCTTTAATGTCTAATTCCTCACGAACCAGAGCGGTTTCTTTAATAAAGGTAGTCTCTACCTCATACTCTTCATACTCAACTGCGAGGTATCTGGTAAATACAAACCCGTTAGCAATTAAATCTAAAGCATCTTGCAAAGAATACCAATGTGCCAAGTCTTCTTTTCTACTACAAGAGGAGTACCAGTTTCTTCCGTCTTTATGGTATCTCTCATCATAGTCCATAGGTAAATCTTTCGTCTTACAGTTAGGCAATTTACCAATTCCCCAAACTAATTTATTGTCTTGATTATACCACAAGCCATTTTCAGGACTAATTGCTTCTAATCTATATAGCCACTTTGCTTCTTTCATGTCCAAAACCTCGCTAAAACATATTCTACGGCTACTTCATCATCGATTTTGCCGGTCTTAATGCCCAGTTCTGCACTCTGGGACAGTTTCATAAGTTCTATTAACTTATCAGGACTATATGTATTCTTTCTTCCACACGCCAATTTCACTTGAAATGGGGTAAGTCCTGTAACATCGGTTAGTTTATTACTACCACTATATGTCTGCACCTGTAAAACATATCTGGCATTATTGAACAGATTAGATAAAATGTTCAGAGTAAACTCTCCCGAAGCGTAGCACTCATCCAGTAAAGCGTACGCCTTCTTTATCTTCCTAGTCAATACGGCATCGATAAAATCAAATATCGCATCTCTAGGCGGTACATACAGAGTGTTAGACTGGACTAACTTATCGAAGGCATCATCAGCAGACAGATTACCATGCATAGCCATGTAATGCTTTACCTTATCTAATTCTAATAGTATAGCACTGTAATTTCTGTCGCAGGCGTCAATAAGTGACTGGCAATTACGATTAGACAATGCCAACTGTTTCTTTATGTAGTTTACCAATGTACTCTCTGGCAGATATTCAAACTCTACGATTTCGTCCTTAAAATTCTTGTAGAATTTGTTTCGCTTGTCTATGTTGTTAAACACAAGAATTATAGTATCGTTTCTAAACGCTCTATCGTCTCTTAATACGCTTTGTAACTTATCGTCTGATATAATTTGTGTATCATCAGTAACGACGTAAATTGACGCATCAGAAAGCAAAGAAACAGTACGGGCAAATTTGCTCAATTCTATGAACGTATCGAATGTTTTTATAGGTGCTTTACGTACTTTGGCAATTTGCTCAATATATGCTGACCTAACTACTACTTCCGGCCCGGTAAAGATATAATATCTATTAAACTTGCCAGTCTGTATGTGAGATTTTACAACTGAAACATCCATCATACTACCTCTTTAATATCTATGAGCCACGAGTCGAACAACACTGATTTATTAACCCCGGTTATTTGTAATGCCTGTAATTTTTTATTGGTGAGTTTTACCCACTTTCCATACTTCAAAACATCCGAGCGAAGTCGGTCGATGCAAACATCAATAAACATACGCCAGAACAGTCTCAAATCATAGCCGTCCTGTGTATCTTTGAGTTTAATCTTGGCAGAAATCTTGAACATATTTGCCACAGATACATCTTCTAGGTTATCAGCAACTTTGTTGACATACTCGGCAAACTCTGCGGGATTATATTCAAAGATATGTTTAACATCTCCAGGTGTTTCACACACATTACAGATGATGGACTTAATTGTAGCCGAACATTCTTTATCAATGCACTGACCAATTTCATCGGCACTGTATTTATCCATGTACATAACAGTACCGCGACTTCTAATAGTCTCCAGCACAGTGTTTATATCTGACACCGTCATAATGAAGTACGCATCTTGTGGCGGTTCTTCTGTCACTTTAAGAATACAATTCTTGGCAGCTGGACTCATGTTGTCCGCATTAGGAATAACATATACATAAGGAGACGTAATCTTATTTGCGTTACCTATCATGGCTCGCATATCATCTACGCCACAAGTATAAGTTACAATACCTGCATTAAGTTTACTGGCTATATGTTCAGCCATCAACTTTCTTCCGCTACCCGGTAAACCTACTAAAATAGTGAATCTAGGAAACTTACCGAGATAAATCATATCATCAACTGTATGAATTAAATTCTTCTGACCAATCATTATTTAACCTCCGTGTATAAAATCATCATCGCTTCAATAGTAGCCTTAGGAGATGTGTCCCACTTAATCTCACTGTTAAGATTGACCAGCATTGACAGCATATCTACAAACTGACCTAACGACGCATTACTACCCAGAGCATCCAACTTGGCTTTATAACTCTGTGGAATAGTGGTGAAAGAAATATCTTTAGTCTGTAAATACTTCACCAAATCTAATGTAAAATTGGTGAACTGTTTCATAAACTGCTTCAAATCTCTACCGCTCATGTGGACAGTATCAATAATCGTCAACGTGGACATACTATCGTTGGTAACAAGAGAGTTGCATAATGCAAACATCGTCTCATAATCTGCTAGTCCTAATGCTTTCGTCACACTATCTACGGTCAACTCGGTAGAGTATGCAATACACTTATCTACCATAGTAATAGCGTCTCTCATCCCACCCGACGCTAATTTAGCGATATACTCTAATGCACCAGGTCCGGCACTTAAACTAGGCTCATTCTTTACTTCACAGGTGATAATATAACACAGTCTATCTACAATACCTTGCTGACTTATCCTCTGAAAATCATAGCGTTGTACCCTGGAAAGAATTGTCTTTGGAATCTTCTGCGGGTCTGTCGTACACATGATGAAAATAGATTTAACTGGTGGTTCTTCAAGTAGTTTAAGCATGGCATTCCAGGCTGAATTTGATAACATGTGTACCTCATCCAAGATGAATACCTTATACTCGCTATCAATGCTTGCCGTTTTTGCTCTTGAAATAATGTCCCTAATATCTTCGACACTGTTGTTACTAGCCGCGTCAAGTTCGATAGGATTTCCTTGACCGCGGTTAATATCTTTTGCAAAAATTCTTGCACAGGTTGTTTTTCCTGTTCCGGCTCCGCCGCAGAATAGATAGGCATTTTTAACCTCCCCTGTTCGTAACTGGTTCTGTAATATTGTCTTAATCTCGCCCTGTTCCGTAACATCATCGAACGTCTGTGGGCGATACTTAATTGCCAAACTCTTTACTGCCATCGTTTAACTCCTTCTTACGTTTTAATTCACCTTCTAGAGCATGGAATGTCCATGAACCAGAATCTGTTTTGATTTTTATGCCATACTCTATCTTGTCTTTTTCGGTAGAGGACACGCTAACAACTTTGACTTCAAGGTATACTTTATCACCTACATTAAACTTACTTTTCATCTCTGCTCTCCTGTTCTGTAAAACTATATCTAGCGAAGTACACAGGCTCTCCGTATCTGTTAATCGACTTCTCGGTTCTTGTAGTAATAGCAATGCCAGACTTCTTCAGTCGGAAGATAACATCTGCCAGTCTTGTCACGCCCAAGTCTCTAAATGCCTCGAGACTACTGATACTGCCAAACTCATTGATATACTTTACTACTCTTTCTTTCTGGTTCATATTATTACCTCCATTTATCATCTATAATCTCTACCCAGATTAACACAGCGAACAGTGCCACAATTAGTAGCACTGCTATCGCTGGGTAATTAGTTACAAACTCAAGCATGACCTGTCAACTCCTCACACATCATCTGAAACTTTAGGTCTTCTACTTCTGCCTCAAGTTCTTCGATGCGCTTCTTTGCCGCGGTAAGTTCTGCTAAAACATACTCTTCACAGGTTCTGATTTCCATATTATTCATCTCCAAACTTTAGTTTGCCCATGGCTTCTTCTGACTCCGGCTGTTCTTCCGCATCAAATAACACCTTACAGATTTTAGAAGAAATAAGCGCACCCATCATAAGAACCATAAGACCTTTCTGCGGCGCATCTTTAGCCACTTCATCTGTAAGTTCATCTACAGCCTTAAATGAAATCTCCTTAAACTGCTTCTCTGTAAGTACAACGGTCTTTTCTTTATCATCAATAGTCATGTGTTCATCCTCCTCAACTATTTTCCTTATTACAATGCTTTTTAAGCGCCTCATTAAAGCAACCACGATTGTCAAAACACCAACGCTTCATGTAGCACAACGCCAGAGCCTTTTCCTCATCAAACGGGTCCATATCTTGACAGGTCACTTTGGTTACTGTGTCATCTGTCCACTTAACTGCGGTAACTCGCTTCTCACGGTTGAAATTAACAATCTTAATCCTATCACTCGGTACAGGAAGTTCTTTCAAAGGGATAGCTTCGGTAATCTCTACTAATCGCTCGTAGTTACACCCAAAAGAGAGACGATAATCATCTGGTGTGCGCACTTCGCATACGATAACCGATGTAGAATACCACCCTTTGGTCGCACTTTCTATACGATACTCGCCTCCCTTTTGCAAAATCAACTTTGACTTATAATAGTAATGCTTCGGGTCATCTAAATGACCGCTGTTAAACACGACACCATAAATATACATGTGTTCATCCTCCTCATTCATTTAACATGTTGACTAAAGTCTCAAAGAGATTCTGGTCAATAAGATAATGTTGCTCGCCATCTCCAAAGTCTATTGCCAATGCAGAATATGACTTGTTCATAGCGAACGCCTCTTCTCTATTCTTATCTATCCATTCTCTCTTTATACTGAAAGATTTCTTCAACTCGGTACAAGTCTTACACTCTATAAGCCAATCTTTAAGAGCGACATCGCCTTTACTGAATTTAGTAGCACCACTATTTGCTATTCGCCTCCCCCCTAGTTGTTTTGCTACCTTATTCTCTTGTCTTTTAGAGTAGAATCGTGTCGGTCTCATGTATCTCTCACTTTCTATAAACATTATACAACATATTTACTATAAAAGCAAAGGGCGTAGAGTCATTCTACGCCCAAATACTTTACTCCTCATCGAACAGTGCGATAACCTTTGTGATATTGCCGTCTTCGATTTTAAGAATTTCAGACTTGCCGAAGAAAATCTCTACTGTATCTGCCAACACTGACTTGACCTGTGATGTGAACTTCTCAATGTCCACACAACAAGTAAACTCATCGGTAGCAATACTCTCTCGATACTCAATGACCTCTACACCATCAGTCTGTTTAGAGGCAATTTGCATCTCGCTATTACGGAATGTAATATAGATGCCATTCTCATCCATCTTTGTCACAAACAGAGACAGTCTATCCAGTACACCTAACAGTGTGGCTTTATCTACGATACAGGATGCATTTGTATCAAGTTGAACAACCTTTTTAATAGCATCGACCTGGAAGTCATCAAGATATGGCATTAACTGACTGAATACAGTGCAACGGTCTGACTTGAACATGATATACTTATCATTCTTTGTCACTTCGATTTCCTCGCCGGACAGCAACTCAATCATATCCATTGTTGTGGCAGTAACAAGAACTGGCTTATCAAAAACTTTAGTATTTACAATACACACCTTGAAAGAGTCTGTTGTAATAGCCTCTTCCCCAAGATAATAACCAGTGTAGCATCCATGATAACCTTTAGTAGTGTCAAGTGATGCTCCGGCAGTAGCGTGAATCATCTTTAATGTGGATAAACTCATCTTCACTGTATCACCGTCAGTAAGTTTGCTACGAACATCGGGGAACTTAACCAGTTCACCTTCACCATCATACGGAAGTTCCAAGGTGTAGTTGCCGTTGCCTTTGATTTCCAAAGTGCCATTAACAACTTTCATCTCAACATCTTCGCTGGTAATCTTTGAGATGAGTTTTGAAAAAATAGCAACATCCACAACAACATAGAAATCGTCTCCAGTACAGTCCTCTGTCAAATACAGATAGGTATTCTCATCCGTCGTAGTTACAGTAAGTTTACCTTCTTTCAGTTCAAGTGCAAGCATGCCAGTAAGCGGAATATCTCCTACACAGGATGCACATTTCATAGCTTTACTGACCATGTCTTGCAGTTTTTTGGTGTTTACTTTTAGTCTCATACATCAATCTCCTTCTTACCATAGCCTTTGACAAACTCACCTGTACGGAACTTAACAGACTCCGGGTCATACACGTAAGCCTTAATGTCTTTGTCCATAGCCACAACTTTGGCGGTAGCAATATCAAGAACATAGATGACACTCTCATCGACCGAGGTCTCATCAATTACATCAGACGTATCAATGACCATGTAAATCTTTCTGAACTCATCGTCCACAAGTCTGAACACATCTGTCGGCTCAAGTCTATCACCAGAAATGATGGCTCTGTCATAACTATCGCTTCTTTCAAGGTAAATCTTCTGTTCTTTTGTTTCTTTTATTTCAGGTGTCTTTTCTTTCATGGTGTTCCTCCCTAATAAAATCTTGTCCCAGTCAATTCTGGGCATAACATCATACTTCTCTATAAAACCGGTACAATCGACTACTGGTGTGGTATCAGTATAATAATGCACCTCTGGTAAACCGCTCGTTGACCACGATGAGTAAGGTATTTTGCTATCCTCTGGCCACATATCTAACCTCCTTTCTTCTTACTATATAAATATTATACAACATAATCTGAAACACTACAAACGGCTACGTTTTCTTATATCTGCCGCTTATAATCTTTGGAACTGACAACTCCCAATTTATTCGGTGATGCAATCTAGGATGACCTACGCCTACTGTATATATCTTAACACTGGATGGATTACAAATAACTGTAAAGAATGACTTGGTATATGTTCCAAGGGCTCTATACAACTCTGTCATTCCGCCAGATGTTTGCTGTGTTTGGGATTGGTCTAACGACATATTAGATATGGTAAAGAATAGATACCCTTTTGAGCCAAGATTAACGTATGTATTTACATCTTCATTGATACGTCCTATAAAGTCGAATCGTCTCTCTGTGGTACAGAAGAATGAGTTCATAGCCTTTCTCGCTATCTTATCCTTAAAGACTTTAGAAGTCGCACCACCTATAAAGTCTCCTGTTTGTGCTAATGCTACTGATAAGGCTCCGGTGAGTTCAAGAAAGTTAATCATCAAATCAACAATGGCATCGAACTCTCTAAGGTAAATAGAAGTAAACTCACCGTTTTCTAATCTACGCTGTCTAAAGTTAGTATAGTCATCGTCAAGTTCAAGAAAATATTTATAGCCTAGTTCTTCTGCAATATCGAAGCAGGCATTTCTAGCGTAAACAATGGCACGTCTGTCTGTTCCTCTATCTATGGTATCGAACTCCATAGACTTCTTTAACTTATCAAACATGACCACATTTTCTCTGCCGAACTTCTCATAATACTGGTCAGCGGTCTTATCTTCATTATCAATTACCAATATCACTCTATTGGTATTACCGGCACGCTTCAATGCGTCTATGGTCTTAACTCTGTCAGGTCTTCCATGCGTAAGTATGAAAATAACAAAATCATTTCTCACGAATAACTCCTTTCACAAACCCTAATGCGTTAGCCGTATCTTTATCTAATACCACTAATGCGCTCTCTCGCATAAGGGCTTTCATTTCATCACTGGCATGAATATAATACCGCGCTATCTTTGTATAGTCAAACTTCATAAGTCTTGCACTGGTCAGCACTAAAAATGCCTTCTCTTTATCAGGTAAAGATGACGCCTGTATCTTATCCACCAGTTTATCATACTGCTCTGTATCAACTAAATCATATACAGAAGGTTTCAAACGTGGAATTGGCTCGAATTTAGATAATTCTTCTACATACTTGCCGTTCTCATCTACTAATGATTTGCCTACTGAAAACGCTACGTTCATTTCTTGTATCTCCCACTCACTATTCTGTTGATGGCAGTTTCAGTATGTGTAATAGGCTTCCAGTGGTCTTTATAAAACCCCATATCATTACAGTCTGGATGACTAACTACTGACATAAACGCCATCTTAAATCCGTCGAAAGTCTTATAAGTGTCCGTATTTCCACCAGCTACTTTTCCATTACCCGCACCTACATCTATCTGCAAAGGAACATAAGTTAACCACACTTGACCCATACGATTATAATCAAGGTCGGTTATTAAGTCCTCAAACATATTCAGACGCCAATCTACTTTATGCGCCCCATTACGTAGAAAACAGTTTACACTTATACGATATTTATTTGACCACTCCAACGCTTGTACGCCACATCTATACACGTTACATACACCCGGCATTAAACACGCTAAATTAGCGTTCTCCACGTACTGAAAGCACTTCTCTATAATCTCATCGAAGATGCCGTGAAGATGAATAGTCTTTAACGAGCCGTCCACATCTTGCCTTAGCCGAAATTTATAGATGTCATCGTCCAGCATGATAAAATATTGATAGCCTAATCTTCGGGCAATATCTTCTATAGCATTTCTAGCAAACACAGCAAACTTCGGCACAGCCTCTGCTAACCCTACATCGGTGCGTTCAATATATAGGTTCTTGTTGAACACAATAATATTCTCCACACCATAGTTATCTATATACTGCGGGATAGTAGGGTCTTGGTCATCTAAAACAAGATATATCTTGTGAGAAAAGCCTAGTTCTTTCAAAGTATTATAGGTTTTTTGATTATCAGGTCTCCCATGTGTAAGAATGAAGGCAGCATAATTCATTTGTCTACCCTCACACCACTTCTGTCCATAATAGTCTGAATATCTTCTGTCAATGTGACGTAGCCGTTTCTAATCGCATCCTCAAAATCAATAAGAACTAATGCTGACTGTTCCATTAACTCCTGCATCTCTTTTTCGGAGTTGGCATAGTAATCTGCAATTAAGGCATACTTAAAAGCAATATGTCTAGTAGCGGCTAGAAGTAGGAAACGCTTCTCCTCTTCCGATACGTTAGACTCTTTAATGTTCTTGACCAATTGTCCATACTTTCTAGTATCTATGAGTGAATCCAAACTAGGCTTTACGACAGATGGTGTATATTGAGGTACTTTCTCACGCTTTGTATTTGTATATAGGTCGTCACTTCTGCTCTCTCTATCTTTAGGTTCAAATAATCCTTTCATTCTATCACCTCACAATTCTATTGAGTCTCCATACCACTCTTTTGAAACTTCTACGTCACAACTGAATGGCATTTTTAATATTCTTTCAGCCGCCTCACTCATAACTTCGGCTAATCTTCTCGCACATTCTTTTGCGTTCTTTTCCGGGCACTCCCCAATAAGTTCATCATGCACAGGTATCAGTAAAACAAACCCCAGTTCTCTCAACTTCTCGTCTTTAGTTACTAATATCATAGCCAGTTTAGTTAAGTCTGCGGCACTACCTTGGATTCTAGCATTGACGATTTTGGTAAAGTCTTTCTCTTTAGTATGGTCTACAATCCACAAACCCTCTTTGTTTGCTTCTTCAAATACGCCACGCTTATACTTTGTACGGCTTAATTTAGTAAGCCATCTGTGCTGAATATCCATCGGCACTTCTGTCGATACTTCTGAATCAAATGCAAGTGGGTCGTCGTCATGTGCTACCCCATCTTTCCACTTCACTTCATAGTCAGGCAACATCATAGAAGGCAGCCGTCTCTTACGACCACATACTGTTGTTACATAGCCTAAGTTTTCTGCCATCTCGATACTTGCCTGTTCAAATATCTTAATCTCTGGGTACTTCTTATACAGATTAGCCTTTAAACGCTTCGCTTCTTCTAATGTAATGCCCATACCTTCAGCAACACTATCATCTCCACGGCCATACAAGATTCCGAGCAATACAGGCTTTGCTAAATTACGGCGCTTCTTATACTCTGGTGGATTCTTGTGTCCATCTTTGTCAAACTCACAACACTGTTCATACGGCACATTAAAACAAGCACTAGCAACGTGACTGTAAATATCATCACCCGATTTTCTTGCTTCATATAATGTCGGATAGCCCATCTCATTACAGAATGCCGCAAGACAGGATGGTTCTTGCTGTGAATAGTCACTTGATAACAGTACATATCCTTCACTAGCCGTAAACATCTTACGAATCTCATTGTGAGGTATATTTTGCATATTAGGCTTATCACTACTGAATCTACCTGTATCTGCTCCGCACTGATTAAACCTACAATGAATACGACCGTCGTTTGGATTTACTACTTCGGGTAACTTATCAATGAACGTACTGACCATAGTAGAAAATTCTCGATAGTCTAGAATCGCATCTACTACTGGATGTTTTGGCTCAATAGACATTAACGATTTCTTATCTGTACTTCTTGTAGGTTGCCCTCTATTATCCGTAGCGACTAAACCTAACTGGTCATACAACGCTGTCTGTAACTGCTGAACTGAACCTATGTTAATGTCAGCAGATAGACCGTATTCTACACAGACAGTATGAAATGCCTTTTCACGCTCATCGAGTATAGTATGATACTTATCTTTCAATTTCTGGTTAAACTCAAAATCAAATTTCACACCAGCATCTTCCATGTCAACTACAACATCAACACACGGCATCTCTAGATTAAAAAATACCCATGCAACACCGTTCATTCCGTTACGGTCAGACAACTCACAAGATGCATCATAATACAGATACTTCTTCTGAAACTGGTACAGTTCTAATGTAATCTTCGCATCGTTAGCCGCATACACATACGCCACACTTAACGGCACAAGATTAAAACATATACCATCGAATAAATCACTGAACTTATATGCCTCTTTTGTAGGGTCACCACAGTATTTATGATGAAGTTTCTTCAAGGCATTAGATTCTTCATTCTCATTCATAAGACGGGCAGCTAAAAAACAGTCCCAATTACAATGAAGTCGAACACCTACTTGGTTCTTTATTACCCTAATATCAAATGTCGCATTGAACATGACAATATAAATATTATTCAGTCTTGCCAATTCCTCACGAGCAACATCCATAGGCATCTGACCACTTAATGGTGTCTGATACACATAAGATATGTGCTTCAAAGGCACATATATAGTCTTATGACCTGTAGTTGACAGAGAGAAGCCTACAATATCATCTACCAACGGATTAAGTCCTGTCGTCTCTGTATCGATAGCAACCACACCCTCGATTATACAAGCATCAATATAATCGTGAAGTGCTTCTGGTTCAGTTACACTTTCATACTCATTCACTACATCGCCCAGACTTGTAAGCATCGACCTTGCTCGGGCTATTGTATCAAGTAATCCCCCGCCCGACTTTTTCGGTGCGGAGGACTTCTTGGTACTTTTCTTTGCTAAGGTCATATCTGAATCTTTACCAGGTCTGGCTGGGATTTCAAATAAACCTTTAGCCATTAGAACCGATCCACTCCCCCATCTCTTCTACTCGGTGTTCTTCTAGGGAACTCTTCTTCGGTAGCCTTCTCACCTACTTCGGGAAATCTACCCTTTTCTACATAGTACGCCATCTCTTCGGCGCTCTTGTCGAGAATAATCGTGCCGAGAACATCAGGTACTTCCGGCAAATCTTCAAGAGTAGTGTCGTCCTTCTTAATCTCGTACTCTTTATAAGTCGTAGTAGTGTCTCTCGGCTTGCCGTTACGCTCGATTTCAAAGACGTGAGAACAGAGAGGTGTATCAGCACTAGAATATCTAGAACATATAGAAGAAAGTGTGCCGAGATACTTCTTACCACGCTCCCAAATCTTAACCTCTTTCTCATCAACGTCATACAAAGGCACAAATACTTTCGCAATTTGTGTTTTGTTAGCCGCACAGAGAGGACATACATTCTTCGGGTCTGTATATTCTCTGATGCAGTTTACATAGCGTCTCTTGCCATCTACTTCTACTTCATGCACAGCGTAGCCGAATACATCTTGCATATCGTTATACATGAATCTCACCCTTGCGGTGTCTTTGTCATTCTTCAACTGAAAGAATGAACTTCTGCCGTTTGTCCCATAATTTTCTGCGTTACTTTCTGTAAATCTTGCCATTTCGTTTTCTCCTTTTGTCGTTTAGTCGGTTACTTTATAGCCATACAGATTCAAATCTGTGCAGGCATCTTTGATAATCTCGAACACATCACTAATGGTGCAAGTCTCAAGGTCAAAATACACTGACAGAAAACCTTTTCCGTCAAAATGAATCTGACCTACTCGGTACTCATTAGGAAAATTCGAGTAAGTAAAAATGTCAGGTAACATAGCAACTTTGATACTGCGTTCCAAAGGCTTTGCCGCGAATACTAACAGGTCATCTATAATAAGATGTACCTCATTGTCAGTAAGTTCAAGTTTGGCATCACGCTTCTTCGCAATTTCTGCTACGACCTGACGTACTTTGTCATCAACTTCCATGTTATCAGTCCTCCTTGTAAAATCTGTATTATCTCTAATACGAATATATTATAACACGAATCGAAAACCCGCACAAACGGCTAGATTAAACCGATTTGTGCATCTAATTGGTCTTCGATACTGGCAAGCATAGCCTCATTGGCTTCATCGGAAAGGTACTCATATACTTTAGCCGCGCCTTGGAACTTTTCTAATACTTCACCTGTTTCGGTATCGATGATACTGTACCATGCGCCTGTCTTTACAATAATACCTCTGTAAATAGCAAGGTCAATTAGGTCTCTCAAATAATCCACACCATCTTCATACATAAGAGTATAGAAGCCTGTTCTTCTAGTAGGTGGACAACTCTTATTCTTGACCATACTCATCAGCACATAGTTTCCGGCCGGACTCTCTGCTTTCATGTTCAGTTCATTACCATCTGCATCGATATACTTACCCTTTGCAAACTCAAGGCGTACTGAACAGAAATGTTTCCAGCCTTTTCCACCAGGTGTTGTAGTTCCACCCCACGGACTATTCATATCTGCTCTAATCTGATTTATTCCGATACCTGTACAGTTATGAAGTCTCATTACCTTCTCTATCTTCCTACTGAATACTGTAAGTGAGGCAGAAATGCCTGCGTATGTCTTTTCTGTAATGTCCTTATCAAGTTCCTGTTGCGAAGATAAAGCCGGAAGTGAATCAAGAACCCATAGACCTACTTCTCCACTCTCTACGGCTTCTTGAATAAATTGAAAAATCTCTTCGGCACTCTGAACAGTAGGGTTAACAATGATAAGGGCATCTACATCTACTCCCAACTTTGACGCCCACTTTGTATCTAATGTATTCTCGGCATCGATATAGAGTACCTTCTTTGCTCCTTCCATTTCTTGGTAGTTTGCAATAATATCTAATGCAGTAGTAGTTTTACCACTATGCTCTGCGCCTGAAAACTCAATGAGTTTACCGACTGGAAGTCCCCCGAAAGTACACCAATTCATTCTAGGAGAAGTAAATGGTATTCTTGCACAGTTATAGTCGTGTAAACCTACGCTAACTATCTCCTCATTTGCCTGTTTATTCATCTTCTTAATTACATCATCTAGTTTACTCATTCTTTATCACCTTCTTTCAATAACTGTCTTCGTCTATGCAGAAAATGAGACGGAAACATAGTAAATCGATACTAAAAGTATATGGTCTATGATTATTCCCACAACAGGTCAATCTAAATGCTAGTGGAAATATCCAAGAGTCTTTATCCATATAAAACTTTATCCTTTTCATTCCGCTTCACCTCTCTTTCTCATATCTGCACCGCAAGTGTCACAAAATTTCCCCTTTCTATCTGCCCCACTTCCACACCTAGAACAGTAATACTTAAACCGTTCATGATATTTTTCTATCCACTCTCCGTGTGGTCGGTTGTGGTATGGTTCACCGTGATAAACGGCATCGCATAACATCAACATGTCTTCGTACTCCAACCCTTTTACACCGTGACCGTAATCGCTTCTAATATGAGCATTTGTCTTTTCGGGTATCTCAATTATCAGTTTCACTTCTCGTCACCACTCTTTCCAAAGAAGTCATTGTCAAATTTAATTAGGGCTGTGGTATACTCGCCATAGCACCGTTCACACATATCATGTCCTGACTCACTGTAGTGTCTGATTTTCCATGTCGGGGTGCTCTTCTCAACCTCTATTAGTTTACCGCACTTATCACAATATATTTTTATCATGGTGACTCTCCTCTTCCCTGTATGGTGTCGGCAACGGCATCCATGCGAGGACTTCAATAAAGTTTGCTCTATTCCATATGCCATTTGAAAAAGTGACTTCTTCCACTACTGTTTGATACCGTCCATTGTGTTTTCTGTCATCTATTGCAAAACGCTTTTCTGTGACAATATATCGCCCACTTTTTTCGGGCAACCTTTCAGAACATGGTATCCATTGTGGTCTTTCCGTTAAAATTCTATCGTGTTCGGGAAGCCATCCTATCTCTGTGAGATAGTCGATGGCACTTTCTTTTTCACACTCTCTGTGTGGTCGTTCTTCTGTTGACATTTCTTTAATCTTATTACATAGAGCCTTGTTCACTTCGAGAAGCACCTTTTCCGCTTGAGTAAAAGGTCTAGCGCCTAGTTCTCCTTCGGGAAACGGTGCGAAAAAGCCACGTAAGGTTTTATGCACTAACTCAATAATTTCTTGTCTTTCTTTCTCGGTCATCTTTGTATCCTCGTAAGTTCCATTTCGGTCATTCTTCTACTTAACACCTTTTTACATGAACCTAAAAGTTCCTGTGCGTTATCTACTTTAGCCTTCATAATCTTATAGGCTCGGTTGTAGCAGACGTTGACCAGATACTCATGCTGACTGGCAAGTTCTGCTAAACTATCCTTATCGGCAACTGTGCCTGGCTCACTACTAGACCGAGCAGAATGATATGTCTCTTTATAGATGGCTTTAGAAATGTCATCTTTAATACCTAACTGCTCACACATCCCACCTGCAAAGTAAATAAGTGTGGACAAATTCATACAGAAATCGTCCAGTTCATCATTCGTAGGCGGCTTCTCGCCATCTGCCAGACAATCTTTGATAAAGCCTACATAATTGTCTAAATCAGCACAGTACGGCTTAATGATACTGTCCACAATGTCGTTGATTAGTCTAGAATCATGTTCCACCCTACTCTGGGTCTGATTCAGTTTGTCGGAATCTATTGCTTCATACCCGAATTTCATATATTACGCCTCCTTTTATTATTAAGGTAATCTTGCATCTGTTCATTTCTATCCTGTTGCTTCTTGACTTCCATTATCTGTTTCCATTCTAGGTATTTCGCACAGTCAGAATGACAACCTAAATGCCTAAAATTACAGTCTTTACAGGGTGCGTGTAACATACTAGCCTCCTATAAAATCTGTTAAGTCATAATCAAATCTGACCCTTTTCTTATCACCCGGCACGATATAGAAATTGCCGTTGTAATGCTGTAAATGGTTTATGTTGAAACTCTTATTGCCGGCATCTCTAATATTCTTCATGGTTTTTGCATCAACAAAGAGCGTCATATCATGGTCGATAAACCAAATAAAGTAACCAGCAGTGACGCCTGTAATTTCAGACTTCTCTAACAACCCATCCCATTGAGCATTACTAATCAGGCCGTACTTTCTTTTTGGGTCGTTACTATAAATACTTAAAGTATTACCGTAGCAACTCTTACACTCAAAGTAAAACAAATGAGGACAATGGTAAGCGATAAAGTCACAGATATTACATGAGCCTTTATACCCACTCATCTGGTCGTACATTCTATCAACAGACATATCAGGTATACGCAAAAGAGCCTCCCTAATATCATCTTCAAACACCTTACCTCTGTTTACGCCCATCTTTTTCCATAGCCTCCAACCTTGCTGGTATTACTACCTTCTCATTACAATAATCACAACATCTAGCACCGTCCCACTTCACAACCGGCCACGGATTATTACCAAAATTACGAAGCGGGTGATTACAAATACAACAACGCTTCATCACATCACCTCACATAAATTTTTATATCCACAATATCTGCATATACGTTCCGATATATCTTCTGGTTTAGGTGGACATTCTTTCTTCGCCACATAATGCTCACAAGTATCTATAAGACCTACAAAATCATTCTTCATTTCATCTGTAGGTTCAAACATGAAGGCTTTCATGTCTAATGTGTCTCGGCTAATATAAAGGAAGATTACACCATCTAACTTAAACGACACGGAATACGCTGTGGCTTGCTTATAGTGTTTCGGGTCAACCCCTTTTCTACTATTCCACTTGCCACTTATCTCTGTTTTAATTTCTAGAATGTAATACTTACCTTTGTATCTAATAATACCATCAGTAAGAAAATGCATCTTCAACGTCTTATGGTTAAACTTTGTTTCCGGGCCGCACTTCTCAATTACTTCTAAATCAGTAAGACCTCTCTGTTCAACAAATTCAGCGGCATCTATATACTCACAGTCAAAGCCGTTTTCTTTCATGCCGGCTACATAATTCTGAATACGAATATGGGTATCAGTACCAGAATTACAAATTCCGATTAGACTATAACCTGCTGGCACATCATCGACATCCGCACCTATCATTTGAAAATACATACTTCGGATGCAATTCATACCTGACGGCTTATATGACTGCGACGGTTTTCTTCGATTCTTCAAATCATCGGCTTCAATGCTTCGTTTTAAGTCAGCCAAAAAACACTGCTCAACAGGTAATTCTTCTTGCGCCTGTTCAATTAGTTTGCAGACTTGACCTAATAACCTTCTACTACCCATTATGCTGTTACTCTCCTTTGTTGCATGACTCTATATCCTTCTTCTCTACCCTGTTCATACACATCATTGTTATGTTGCATGGACATACTTCTATGAATTGTCCTACAACCCGCCATCATTTCACGGTGAGCAGTAGTAACATCTTCAGGCACAATTACCATAAGTGCTGTACTCTGCTCGGCAAATGCTTGCTCTAGACCTGCACAGAAGCCTAATACAAATGTATTATACAGTCCATTATAAGGACGTCGTGCGGCTTTAGCGTGCTTAACTACTCTATTAGCAAACTTATCACCCAGTCTAAACAGATACTTAAATGTCTCTGCGGCAACTGTAACATCTGTCTTATGACCAAAGAATACGATGAAATTGACGCCATGAATATGTACGGCACATCTAAAATTCTTTGCAATAATACTTGCCAGATGATACTTCCACTTCTTCGACGGCACCTCTACGAAACTTTCTTCGATTTCTTCTACACGGTCGAGGTCTAGATTCTCTACCTGCTTCATATCGATATGATACTGGGCAAGTAATTTCTGTGCCTTCAATGCGGCAGACTTTGCTTCTTCCTCTGACGGGTTGTTTGCCGCAAGCGAAAGCAGTTTCTTAATCTTGGCAATAATGTTCTCATTCTCTTTCATGTTCTGACGCCTCCGTTAACTTATTTTGTATCTACATTATATCATACACAAACGTATAAATCAACAGGTGTTACAACTCCGGCTCTAAAGAACTTAACTCTTCAGGCGTACACTCATTCGCATCTTTCTTGCCGTTCGGAAAGTTATATTCGAGAATAATTTTATTCGGTAATTCTCTACGTAACTTCTCTCTAGCCTTTCTTCCAGCCTCATCCATATCAGTAGCAAGAATAACAGCACGACATGGCAAATCTCTTAACTGCTGATACTGTAATTCATTCCCTAAACCATTCAATGCTACTGCATATTTCCCTACACACCAGAAAGATAATGCGTCCAACATGGACTCACACACTATAACCTCACTAGGAAACACATTACATGCGATAGAATACCAAGTCTCTATTCCCATGTTTATGGGCTTTGGTATTGCATGTAAGTATGCTTGAAGAACTAACTCATACAGTCCATACAACGGTTTCTCTGCTCCGGCTGGGTAATTAAAGAACTTGGTCTTTACAGAACGTCTAGCAACAAATAAACAATTACCTTCTATATCTCTAACAGGAAAGGTAATACACTCTGTCTCTTTGTCATAGCCAATATCAAACAGTTCTATAATCTCATCTGTAAGACCACGTTTATACATATATGGATGATAGTATCTATACTGACTTAATTCTTCTTCATCGACGAAGCCAGTGCCGTTATGAACTTCACCGACGCCATTATTGCTACTAGGACTATGTCCAACAGCAGTAATAAAAGTAGAGCGCCTAACATCACCTTTATGCCAATCAAAATCCAACTCAACATCTCTTCTGTCCTCCTGTGAAATCAAAACAAAATTCTGCATTAACCATTTATATCCCAATGCACCACCATCATTCTCGCCAAAGCAGTGTGAGATAAGTTCAGGTAGTGTATGTACTTCTCCGCAAGCAAAACAATGAAAGGTACCATCAGACTTCTTTATTCCGGCAGACGGTCGTCTTTCTTGACCGTTCTTATGATATGGGCAAGAAATCATAACATTGTCGGGTGAGTCTTTAACTGCACCGAGCAACTTTATCCCTTGCATAGCGATATGCTCTTTTAACAAAAGAATAATATTATAGATAGAAGCATCAACTTCTATGCCGTCTTGTAAAATCATATACGCCTCTTGTAATTTATCTAAATGTGTTGTATAATGTTTACAGATATTAAGAAAAAGACAAAACACACTGTAAAGGACTGAAACACTGTATGATTACATTAAACATTAAAACAGCGAATAAAGCAAATGGCGACTATTCTGCGTATGTTTCGTTTCCATATAATGAAGAGGTTCTGAATATTATCAGAAGTATGCCGAGTCGTTATTGGGACAATAAGACAAAGGAATGGGAAATACCACTAAAGAAAATCGTTACTCTCATTCCGCAACTCACCAAGTATGATATTCAGATTACTGGCAAACTTGACGTTCTCGAAGAAGAAGTAAAGAAGCCAGCAAAGATTACATACGCTTTCAAGACAAAGCCTTACGCACATCAAATCGAAGGTGTTAAGTTTGGCAACACGCATGACAGATGGCTTCTTGGAGATGAACAGGGTCTAGGAAAAACAAAGCAGGTTATTGATATTGCTTGCTCTAGAAAGCAGACCCACAACTACAAGCACTGCCTTATCATCTGCGGTGTAAACGGACTGAAATGGAACTGGGTGAATGAAGTTGCTATACATTCTAATGAACAAGCGTTCATTCTTGGTCAGCGCACAACAAGAACTGGCAAAGTAAAGATAGGTTCAACCGCAGACAAACTTAATGACGTAAAGAATATTAAGGACATAAAAGAATACTTCATCATCACCAATGTTGAAACATTGAGAGATAAGACCATCAGTGAAGAACTTGCCAAGTTATGCTTCAACGGTGAACTTCCTATGGTCGCCATTGATGAAATTCATAAATGTAAGAATCCGGCTAGTCAGCAAGGAAAAGGCATATTAAGACTTCAACCTCTTTGCCGTATTGCTATGACAGGAACGCCAGTTATGAATACACCTATGGATATGTATATCATTCTGCGCTGGCTCGGATTTGAAAAACACTCCTTCAGTCAGTTCAAGGCGCATCACTGCATATTTGGTGGCTTTGGTGGATATGAAGTAGTAGGCTATAAGAATATGGAAGAAATAGAGGAGCAGTTAAAGGATATGATGCTTCGCCGTCTGAAAGATGATGTGCTTGATTTACCTGAAAAAGTTTATATCAACGAATATGTTGATATGGATAACAAGCAGGCACAAATATATAGAGAAGTAACGGCAGACATTAAATCTAACATCGACCAAATTACAGTTAGTCCAAATCCGCTTGCGGCTCTTATCAGATTAAGACAAGCAACAGGCTATACTGGCATACTTTCTTCTACAATTAAAGAAAGTGCAAAGTTAGATAGACTGGAAGAACTGGTCGAAGATATTGTAGCCAACAACAGAAAGTGTCTGGTCTTTTCTAACTGGACACAAATGACAGATGTGGTGCAAGAGAGACTTGCAAAATACAACCCCGCAGTCATTACAGGAGAAACTAGTGATGCTGAAAGAATGAGCATGGTAACAAAATTTCAGAACGATAACACTTGTAATGTTATTGTTGGAACTATTGGTGCGATGGGAACTGGTCTCACTCTTACAGCCGGAACTTCTGTCATCTTTCTTGATGAGCCTTGGACTATGGCAGCAAAACAGCAGGCGATAGATAGATGCCACAGAATCGGAACTACACAGAAAATAACCATTCATACGATTCTGTGTAAGGACACTATTGACGAAAGAATACATGACATAGTAGAAAAGAAAGGACTTATGTCAGACGCACTTATCGACGGTAAACTTGTTGGAAACAAGACCGAAATATTAAACTATCTCATTGGTTAAAGGAGGAATTAAAATGGGAGAACAATTACTAAAAATTGAAGAAGTTGCAATTCTTGTCGGTGTCTCCACCCAAACAATTAACATTTGGTATCGTTGGAGAAAGCATAACCCCGATAATGAGTACGCAAAGATGCTGCCTGACTTCATTCAACAGGGCAAGCGTCAGATGCGACTGTGGAAGAAAAGCGACCTGTGGGCGCTCATCGAGTTCAAGAACGCCATTCCGAGAGGTCGTAACGGAATCTTAGGTGACATCACACAACGCAGATACAAGTATAAGGAGGCTGAAAATGAACAGTGAACTTCAAAAACTGGCACAGGCGTATGTCGAAAACAAAAGAGAACTCGACAGTTACACCAAACTATGCAAAAAGGAAAATGAGGACATCAAAAAGATGATGTCGGATGAAGGTGTAGAAGAAGTTGACGTAGGTAGTGGAAAAGCATTACGACGTGTCATCACCGAATCATACGATGTAAACGAACTGAAAATGCTACAGGTTCTGAAACAGTATGGTGTGCCGGCAGTAAAGACAGTTGAGGTCATCGATGAAGATGCGTTAGAGAAATTCCTCTACAACGCCGACCCGAATGAGCATAGAGCCTTACTGCAAGAACTTGATGGGTGTAAAAAACTAAAGCAAGTAGTATCATTAAGAGTAGTTAATGCCAAAAAGATGGAGGACTAATCTATGAACGCTTGCCCACTTTGCGGAAAACCAGCAGACAGTAATGACCCGTACGTCACTCAAACTAAATGGAAAAGAAGAAAAGTAACCACATACTTTCACATGGAATGTTACGAACAAATTACAAGGAGGGCTGTAAATGAAAGGCTACGAAAGTAAAGCAACTATCACCACTATCAAAGCAAACTCTAAGGTCACACTGAAAATCCGAGATAACTTCTTCTCGGTCGAATACAGTGAGGAGCGTACTATCCCAGATGTAGATGGGGTAGATATTGAAGCCGAGAGAAAATGCCTATTTGATGATGTAAATGCCATCGTAGATGAGCAGGCGAATGAAATCAGACAGACATTCAAGTGACCACTTGCGCTATACGTGTAGCGTGCTATAATAAGTACATCTCGTAAGAGAAAAACAAATGTTGGCTGTCTGTTAGCGCCATTAAGACAGTTGACGGACAGCCAATTAAAATCTCTTTTAGTAGTCCAATGACGCCTTTGGGACTATTGAAAGAGATTTTGTTTATTCGGAGGTATACATGGAAAGAGACTTCAAAGGTGTATGGATTCCTAAAGAGATATGGTTATGCAAAGACTTGTCCGCACTAGATAAAGTAATATATGCCGAAATCAGCAGTTTAGATAATGAAAATCATTGTACCGCAAGTAATGAATATTTTGCCGAGTTCTGCGACGTAGGCGTAGCAACTGTAACAAGGTCAATACAAAAACTGATAGATAAAGGCTATATAGAAAGAGTTTCATTCAACGGCCGACAGAGGGTGCTCAAATTGATTAAGCAGACTAATCAAAATGATGAGTCTCCCTCATCAAAACGATTATCTAATAATATATATAGTAATACAGATAGTAATACTGATATATTATCTAAAGATAATATATACAGTACGGATGGTGTATGTTCAGAGCCTAAATCAGATGTTAGTTCAAAGGCTTACAGTAAAGAAGATTTTCTAGGTTCTAGAAAGAAAGTAAAGCAAACTAGAAAACCATCATTGTATGAAAAGTGTGTACAGGAGATAGATAATTTTACTCACTCGTTAGTTGAAAGAACCTGTCTTATAGAATATCTAGAATTAAGACTGGCTATGAAAGATAAACCTATATATGGTGTCAGTCAGTGGAAAGGTATTCTCAATAAACTAAATGAGTTAGTGAAGTCAGGCGAAGATATTCAGAAGGTGATAAAGCAGAGTATAGAAAAAGGTTATGCTTCTTTCTACCCGGTAAGTAGCAGTAAGAAGTATGATAAACCACAAAATAAAGACGTGTTCAGTGAATACGGTGAAGTATCATGTGAACGCTCTGGTGAGGAGGATAGAACAGATGTCGAATTTTGATACAGGACCAGACTGCTGGTATCGAGAAGTATGTACGAATGAATGTAACGGTTCATGTATAAGATACCTTGAAATGTCTTATCTTATGGACCATAGTAACATTCCGAAGAATTTACAGACACCTAAAAAATTGATACCCGATTCTTGTGACTTTGATACGTTCACAAAACTGGCAGAGATTAAAAGTAATATTACCGAGTTTGTAAAAGAAGGACGCAGTCTGTATATATGCGGTAGAACTACTGGAAATGGCAAAACAAGTTGGGCGATAAAGATACTATTGAAATACTTCGATTCAGTATGGCCCGGAAATGGATTTAGAACTCGTGGTGTATTTGTTCATGTGCCTACATTTCTGTTAAAGTGTAAGGACTTCAACAATAAAGACCCAGAGTTTGAAGAATTGAAGCAAAGCATACTGACCGCTGATTTAGTAGTATGGGATGATATAGCAAGTACGAATATCAGTGCCTATGATTATTCTCAACTTATTATGTGCCTTGACGCTAGATTCTCTAGTGGTCTCTCAAACATCTATACAGGTAATATTACAGATAAAGAAAATCTCACTTCGGCTTTAGGTGCAAAATTGACCAGTCGTATATTATCTGTCGATACCGTAAAGGCAGTATTTTTAGGTGGTGATAGAAGATGATACAATTACAGATTATTTCTAAAATGCTGAATGATGGTGAGACATCTATTGTAGATGACTTTATGCTTACCAGAGAATACTTTATTGGTTATGAAACAGAGTATGACTTTATTATGGACCATAAACAGCAATACGGAGTAGTGCCAGATAAAGCAACTTTCCTTGCCCAGTTCCCTACGTTTGAAATTGTAAACGTGCAAGAGCCTAATGATTATCTTGTGGATAAGATACGAGAAGAATACACTTACTATCGAACTGTACCTATTCTCAAACAAGCCGCAAAGTTACTCGGAAAGGACAGTAATGCTGCCGCAGAGTATTTGACTAATGCATTGAAAGATATTCAGCCTTCATACAGACTGGGTGGTGTGGATATTGTAGCCGATGCAGACTTACGATACGAACAGTTTGTAGAAAGAAAAGCGCATCCTGAAAAATACTTCTTCACTACCGGCTTTCCCGAACTAGATGATATGATTCATGGCATAAATCGTTTGGGTGAATTGCTCGTTATTATCGCAAGAATCAACCAAGGCAAGTCATGGATTCTAGAGAAGATATGCACACACATTTGGCAAATCGGATATAACGTAGGTTATATATCTCCCGAAATGGTCGTTCAGAGTATCGGGTACAGATTTGATACTTTGTACGCCAACTATTCAAATAATGGTCTGGCGTGGGGTAAAGAAGAAATAGACCAAGACGCATATAAGCAATACATAGATGAACTGAAACAAAGGGACAATAAGTTTATTGTCGCAGAGCCAAAAGACTTCAACCGTTCCATTACAGTGACTAAATTAAGAAACTGGATAAAGCAAAACAAACTTGACTTTGTAGCCATCGATGGCATTAAATACCTCGCAGATGAGCGTGGTAAAAAGACAGATAAAGTTACTGACAATAGGGCACATATCAGTGAGGACTTGTTAGCATTGTCTAACGAATTGCAAGTGCCTATTTGTGTTGTGTCCCAGGTAAATAGAAGTGGCGTAGTAGAGAAAGGCTCTGACGATACACCTAAACTTGAAAACATCAGTGAAAGTGACAGCATAGGTCAAGTAGCAACTAAAGTTCTCGCCATTCATCAGAAAGAATATGGAGTATTGGTCATCAGTTCTGAAAAGGACAGAGACGGCGTAGTAGGCGGAAAACTTATGTATGACTGGAATATCAATACAGGTGAATTTACTTTTATTCCCACCTATGATGACGCACAGCCAAAGAATAAAACAGAAGAACAAATTACCAAAGTAAAGAAATCTTACAAAGATGCCAAAGACGTATTTTGACAGACCATTTGTAAATCTACTAAATATGTTGTATAATGTTTAATGTAATAGAGATATTACAGACTATATACGAAAGGCGGATATGAAATGATTATTAACGGCTACGAAACTAAAACTACATTTTGGGAGGATTTCACTATTGCCGACGCATTTGGCGTGAAGGCTATCAAAGACACTTACAAGAAAGCCTTTGATGAGTGGAAAGAGGACTATATCTATCTTACAGAACTTGTATTGGTAACAAACTGGAAGTGCTGGCAGCATTATTCAAAGGGCAATACAAAGATTAGTGAACTTTATGGTCAGTTATTCCACCGGGCTAGAAATTATGCATTGAGCCATCTTAAAGGTGCAGAGTTTGAATACTTCTTCAACACCACAGACTAAAGAAAGGTGAGGAAGATGATTAAAAAAGGTAAATGGCAGACGTGGATAACAAAAGGCATTGAAAGAAAGCCTATCGGTTGGAAATGTTCTGTTTGTGATAAGAGTCCTATCTTTGCCATTAAATCAGACTTCTGCCCAAATTGTGGGACACCAATGACCGAAAAAGCATTAGAAATACTTCGTAAGAGAGAGGGTGGCAATAATGGTGATAAGAGTGAACGAGCCGACTGAAAAACAAGTAAAATTTGCTAAAGAAATAGCCGACAAACTTGATTTAGAACTTCCGAAAGAGACCACAAAACAAGCGTATTGGAAGTTTATAAATGACCATATAAGTGAATACCGAACTCACATGTTATGCGTAGGATGCATGTGTGAAACCGAAGAGTTGGATGAAATTTTTGGCACTATGTGTTGGGACACGGATGATTTATGGTGAAAGAGAGGTAAAGCGGAATGACTAGAGAAGAAGCAATTCGCGATATTGAAGAGTGTGTCATCCCATATGTAGGCGGTATATCTTTACGCATGGCTGTTGAAGCCTTGAAAGAGCAACGACCACACGGAGAGTGGAAGAAAGTTGGCTCATCTGTTATGTGTTCTATTTGCGAACATGGTTGGAGAAACGGTCATGCACCAAAAGATTTGAAGGATTACAACTTTTGCCCGAACTGTGGTGCTAATATGAGACCGAAAGAGAGAGAAGAAAATGATTAAAGAAGTAATCAAAAACTGGCCTGGAAAAGTAGTCATTGATGACGAAGAAATGTCGGCAGAAGAGGCATCGTCTAGAATCGATTTTAAGACGCTTCAAACGATTAAAAGTATCTCATTACTTACTAGCAATTCTAAAGCGATTAAAAGCAATTCTGACGCTATTCAGACACGTTCTGACAATGAAGTGACTATAACAGTAAAAGCATACATGACAAAATGTGCTACACCAGAGTTTGATTTCATGGCAAAATGGAATAATAACATTCCTATGCCTCTTTGTACGATGACAGGTTATGCTGAAAAAGAAACACCTGGTATGGTCTATATGAAACTTCATGGATTGGCAAAAAGAACTATTACTTGCATGTGTTGTGGTAGAGAACTTACTAATCCTATCTCCCGGCAGTATGGAATAGGACCTATCTGTTTAGAGAAAGTAGGTATTGCTAGAGACATAGAAGATGTTGACGGCATCATAAATGATTTAGTCAATACAACTTGGGAAGGATGGATAATAAAATCGGCAATTATAAGTAAAGAAGGTGATAAGAAATGAAGTATATAATTGATACAGACAAACTCCCTTGCAATAATGGGAAGAACTGTACAACCTGTCCCTTTTGGTCAGTTGATGATACTTGCGAAATTACAGAGCAAGTGAAGAAGTTGCCTAAATACGAAGAACAACCACACGGAGAGTGTAACCAATGCCGATATTATGATGGTGTTCAAGGTGTTCAAGGTCATGCTCCATGTTGGCATTGGAATATAGGTGGTGTCATGTGGAATGACTATTGCTCTAGGTTTGAGAAAGAAGGTGAGAAAGAATGAGGTTGATTGATGCTGATGCCTTTAAGCAAATTTTATCAGAACATGAAATGAAACATGACAAAAGAAGAAGTTTCAATGATTATGATTGTGGTTCTGCAAACGCCTATGAATATGCAGGTGACTTGCTCGATGAAATGCCAACAATTACTATCCCTGTTGCCGAACTTGATAATACGGAAGATTTTGCAGAATGGATAGACCGAAGTGATGGTGGACGAATTAGATATCCGTTTTGGAAACGCTACGAATGTTCTAAATGTGGGGCGAAATCTGAAAATACGAACTTCTGCCCGAACTGCGGTGCTTCGATGAAAGAAGGTGAGCAGAATGAGTGAAATGTTGCGAGAAGGTTCAACCATTAACGGAGAACCATTTACGGAGCAAGCATTTATCAATTTGCTTGTTCAAGTAGGTCACACATATTACGAAGAGAAAGAGGACGATCGGAATGAGTGACATGGCGAAAGAAGCAATTAAGGAAATCAGAGAGATGTGCTGGGGATTTGATATTCCTAGTCCATGCTGTCCAGAATACAGAGAACACCATGAGCAGATGCAGGCGCTTTTGAAGCTGTGCGACAAATGGCTGAAAAAACTGGAAGAAGAAAAAGAAGCAAAGAAATGCCCGAAATGCGGAAGTGATTTATATGAGTATTGCTTCATGTGTTGTTATGAAGGAGAGAAGGTGACGAAAAGTGAGTGACTTCTTCTTTGCACAACAGAATGACGATGGTACTTACGGCGAACCTATCAAGGCAGAAGTCGTTGACCTCGACCTAACAACACAAGGGGTGGACGATCCGACACCTATCCCTTCCTGCACGGAAGATATGGAAATGTCTTTTGAACTAGATTACAAGCAAACAAAGGACTTCGTATGGAATGTCATACTGAACCTTAAACAATGCAAGAAAAATCTTGTGTCGAAGAATATTATCGAAGGGAGATAAGTGATGCCGTACCAGTTACCGAGAGAGTATCCTCTCCCATACGATTGCACCAAGTGCATCCATTTCAAGAAACCGCGACTATGGATGGAAGAACGTGTAAGATACCTCTGTCATAAGTACGTCTATATGCCGAAGTGGTCAATCAACTACATGAGCTGCGAGTACACCCTGTGTCCGTACTTCGAGCCGACTCCCGAGTCCGGCATCATCATCTCACCACAGGAGAAAGCAGAGGTTCAGGAGTTCTACCAACGCAAGGCACTAGTCAAGTTCGACCAGGATCGGTGGTATCACTCCGAGGAAGGAAATAAAGTTAGACAGGCCCGAGTAGATAAGTACAACAACGAGCAGAAAGCAATGGCTCGGGCAAGAAAGGAAGCGAGGGAAAAGAAAAATGGCAAAACGACCAGTAAGAAGAAAGATACCTGACACCAACCTGTACGACTCACAGGAGTCCGACAAATACATACAGGGGTACGCTATCGGGTTCGCCGTCCCATCTATTGCAGCAAACTATCTCGGCTTTCAGCGCATGATCCACGATAAGGAACTTAACGCTTACGCATACATCCCGACCGACATCCCCACTTCAGAGAGGGAAGCAAGTGTTCTTGCCTATATCCTATTCAAGACGGAGTTTGAGTTTAAGATGGCGGTACATGAGTTGAACAAAAGCTACACAACAAGAAAGTGGCATCTCTCTTTCGCCGTCCAATCGGATAAGCCTGTG
>Ga0247610_10000362_pt1 | contig 67279 bp, 111 predicted proteins | sample 174DNAGHGhighgp2_FD_193483 | JGI IMG/M metagenome (GOLD analysis project Ga0247610, IMG submission 193483) | Sheep rumen microbial communities from Palmerston North, Manawatu-Wanganui, New Zealand - 1742 DNA GHGhigh gp2 | ecosystem: Host-associated > Mammals > Digestive system > Stomach >...
GCGGCTGGAAGATCCGGTTTTTCCGTCTGCGGCTGGAAGATCCGGTTTTTCCGTCTGCGGCTGGAAGATCCGGTTTTTCCGTCTGCGGCTGGAAGATCCGGTTTTTCCGTCTGCGGCTGGAAGATCCCGCAGGGGATAACGTGCGCAGGCCCAGGAGCCGCATGACCCCTCTGCGCACCGAAAAAAACAAAAAAGTCAGAAATATCTTGACAAACGGAAATAAACGTAGTATGCTATGGGTGAACGACAAGGGAACAGAAAGGAGATGTCGGCGGGATGAAATGGAACGAAGCGGTCCGGGCGATTATGGAGAAGGAGGGGGTCGGTCTGAGCGCGCTCGCAGGGCGAATGGGCAAATCAATGCGACTTGTATGGGACCGACTCGACCACGATAACATCAGTGTCCACAAGCTGGACGAGATGGTGCGCGTTCTTGGCTACAAGATCATGATTGTACCAGCGGACACAAGGGTCACGGACAAGACATACACGATTGAGTGACGACCAAATCGTGATGCGGTCTAATACACTCTTTGGCTACGCATTCATCAGCACATCACGAAAAAGTAGCAACGGTGACAGCGAAAGGCGGTGAGACAGTGGCGAGCAAAAAGAACCGGGTGGCGTTGGTAACAGAACTTGAAAAACAGATGGAACTGCGGAACGAATGGCAACGGCGGCATTTAACGGGAGGCCGGTTGGTGCTGGCGAAACTGGACGCAATCAAGCAGGGGTACGTGAAGGCAGGCTCCGGGCTGTCCGATATGTATCTTGACGATGCGATGAAGATGATACGGAAGTATGTGGCCATCAGCGACATTATGCGGAACCCGGGCGGGATGGACGAGCCAGGCGGCATCACGGTTGAGGACATCCTGAACGAAAATGCGGAAATAGAGATTGAGGATAACGGCTGGCATCTCTTTACGCGCAGAACACAGGAAGAGATTTCGGAACTTCTGGCGGAAATGAAAGCCGATGACGGCGAAGATGGCGGTGATTCCGAATGATTTACGGCTATGCTCGTGTAAGCACAGCAGGGCAGTCGCGGGACGGGAACAGTCTGGAGGATCAGGCACAGAAACTACGGTCAGCCGGGTGCGAAGAGATATACCATGATGCGTACACTGGGACGAAGATGGACAGGCCGGAGTTCACGGTTTTGATGGCAAAACTGGCGAATGGAGACAGGCTGGTTGTAACGAAACTGGACCGGTTTGCGAGGACGACGGCGGGCGGCATCGAGACGATCAGGGAACTGCTTGGGCGGGGCGTGTCGATACACATCCTGAACATGGGCCTGATTGACAACACGCCGACCGGGCGGCTGATGGTCACGATGCTGTTGGGGTTTGCGGAGTTTGAGCGAGACATGATTGTGGAACGGACGATGGCCGGGAAGGAGATGGCGAAGGCGTCGAAGCCCGGATGGAGGGAAGGCCGGAAGGAAATCGAAATGGACGATGACGCCTTCCAAAAATTCCGCGAAAAACAAAAAAGGCGCGAGATGACGGTGGAGGAGTGCTGTGAAGCGCTCAACATCAGCAGATCAACCTGGTACAATCGAGTGAAAACAGCATGAGAAGGCGGCAAAATGTTCATTGCTTCAACGGCCATAATTATTGTGCTTTTGTGCGCTACGGGCGTGATTCACGCAAGTGACAGGTTTGTCTCAATCGTTATCATTGTTGGCGTAATCGCGTTCATCGTCGGAGGGTTTATTGAAAACGAAAAGGATGAGGCCGCGAGAAGAAACGCAAGAGACTATTGGCTGAATCGCGGAAGCGGCGTGCGCGACAGGAGAACGTGCGACGACAGGTATAAACGGCGAAGATAAGCCTGCAAAGTACTTTGGATGATTTGATACCGCTCTGTGCGGGTTGGCACCATTGTGAATGTGGTGCTGGCTTGGCAGGGCGGTTTTTATGTTGCTGGCGGCGAACGGTACTGCTGGCGGCGAACGGTGGTGCTGGTTGCGCGACTGCATGACCGGAGCGGGGACTGTACAGAGCTCACCTTGGATGGCAAAGAGGACTGGAGGGAAGCAGGATGTTTATGATCGAGACGGACGATCGGGAGATCCGGACGGCATTGCAATGGCTGGAGCGGAGACCGGACGATCCGCAGATATACGAGGACGTGCTGGCAATGATGTACGGGCACATGCAGGCGGGCGAGGACGGTTGGCACAAGCACAACAAGGCGTTCCGGGACGAAATCAACAGGGCGGTCCGGCGGGTGGCGGCAGGAGGGGCATTCAGCGCGTTGGAGAGGCTGAACGGCGCGTGGCGGAAGAGTTTGCTGATGGACGCGAAGGTGGACTTTGATGCGTACATGCTATACATTGAAAGCAACAGGGACCCGAAAAAACAGTTTTATCTTCCGCGACGCGACAGACTGCTTCGCGTTGTGAAACTTTTGCAAGAACTTGCTGACGACAAGCTCGACCTTCTGTGCATCTCGATGCCGCCGGGTTCCGGGAAGAGCACTACCGCAATATTTTACCTGACTTGGCTTGCCGGAAAGTATCCTGACGAGCCGATGTTGACTGGATCTCATTCAAACGCCTTTGTTCGCGGAGTGTATGATGAGTGCTTGCGACTGTTCGACAAAAACGGAGATTATCTTTGGTGCGATGTCTTTCCGGGCGTTGGCGTAACAAATACGAATGCGAAGGACCTGAGAATTGACCTTGGGAAGCGGAAAAGGTTTGAGACCCTTGAGTTTACTTCAATAGGTTCTGGGAATGCTGGCCTGTACAGAGCGTCCAGACTACTATACGCGGACGACCTCGTCCCCGGTTTGGAATTAGCCCTGTCAAAGGAGCGCCTGGACAGACTATGGGAAATGTACACAACTGACCTTCGGCAACGAAAGATTGGTGATCACTGTAAAGAACTGCACATAAGTACCCGTTGGAGTTGCCATGATCCGATAGGTAGGCTTGAACGGCAGTACGAGAATGACCCAAGGGCGAAGTTCCTTGCAATTCCTGCACTGAACGAAAACGATGAGAGCAACTTTGACTACAAGTATGGGCTGGGATTCTCGACACAGTTTTACAGAGAGCAGCGAGAAATCATGGATGATGTATCGTGGCGTGCGCTTTATATGAATCAGCCGATTGAGCGTGAGGGATTGCTGTATCATTCTGACGAACTGCGCAGATATTTTGAACTTCCGGACAGGGAGCCGGATGCGATTATTGCTGTGTGCGATACAAAGGACCGTGGCACGGACTATTGTGTTCTGCCAATAGCATACCAATATGGTCAGGACTTCTACATCGAGGATGTCGTGTGCAATAACAGCAACCCGGAGTACGTTGAACCGATGCTGATCGAGAAGTGCGTCAAGCACCGCGTTGAAATGGCAAGGTTTGAGAGCAACTCTGCCGGTGGGCGCGTTGCCCAAACAGTGCAGGAAGGAATCAAGAAGCGCGGCGGACGGACAAAGATAACAACGAAATTTACAACGGCCAACAAGGCAACAAAGATCATTATGGCAAGTCCGTTTGTGAAGGAGCATTTCTTGTTTAAGGACGATACTTCGACAAAAGACAACAAGGAGTACAGGTCATTCATGGGTATGCTTTGCTCGTACACGATGAGTGGGAAAAACAAGCACGATGACGTTTGCGACGCAATCGCAATGCTTGCGGAATATGTGCAGACGTTTGGAAGTTCAAGGGTAGAGATAATTGCAAGGCCGTGGTGAGGAGGAAATATAACATGAACGGGAAAACACCGACAAACATGAAATACGGGAAAAGCGAATATGTTGGGCAAAAGTTTAACAGATTGACTGTTATTGGAATCAGCAAAGAACTGAACGGGAAGTACATTCGTTGGATGTGGACATGCCGATGCGACTGCGGAAACGTCAAGAAAATGCGCGGTGATTACGTTGCAACAGGGCACAGCAAGTCGTGCGGATGTGCGAGGAAAGAAAACAAGCCGTTTTTTGTGCATGGTGAGTCTGGGACGCGGCTTCATATGATATGGAACGATATGCGGCACAGATGCTTTAGCGATGATGCAAGTGCTGGTAGATACAGGGACAGGGGAATAACTGTATGTGAAGAATGGCTCGAATATAAAAACTTCGCGAAGTGGGCGCGGGAGAACGGCTACAACGACATGCTTTCCATAGAGCGGATCGACAATGATGGTAACTATTGCCCTGAAAACTGCAAGTGGATCGAGCGAGGCCTTCAGGCCAGGAATCGCGGGACAACACACTGGGTTGAATGGAAAGGTAGAAAGATGTCGTTAGCAGAGGCATGTGAGATCGAGAGAATGCCGTACAAGCAGATGTTTTCAAGAATAAAGTATTGCGGATGGCCTGTAGACAAGGCATTGACTACACCAATACAGAAATTTGGAATGTTCGATCACCGGAAGGGTGCCCGCGCATACGAAAAGAAATGATGGTTCATCTTTGTTGACAAGTTTGTGGATAAACCTGTGCATAAAGCTGTGGATAAACATGTGGATAAAATATCCACAACAAAATATCTGTGGATAACCTTGACAAGATACAATATATAGTGTAAACTGTACGCGGGCAAATAGCCCTATGTATTGATATTGATGCGCTTATGCGCGGTCCATGACGGACTGTAGCATAGGCGCATTTTCTATATCCGGGACTGCTGGCACGATTCGTGGAAGGGGGTGGCACGTTGGTACCGGACATCACAACGGTTGAAGGCCGTGGGCGCGGAGACGGTGTTTCGCCGGAACTGCACGGCAGGCGGGTCATCCTGACGGGCGAGCGCGAGATCACGCGCGACAACGTGCTGAAGGTTCTGGCGAGGGCGATGGGGACGCACCTGAAGAACAGGGCGGAGATCATCTACCTGGAGCGGTATCTGCGCGGATGGCAGCCGATCCTGAACAGGGTCAAGACGGTCAACGCGGAGATCAACAACAAGGTGGTCGTAAATCTCGCCAACGAGATCGTGACATTCAAGGCCAGCGAGTTTGCCGGGAAGCCGATCCAGTACGTCAGTCGCGGGAGCAACAAGTCTGCTCCGAAGAAGGTCAGCCGCCTGAACGACATGATGCTGACCGAGGAGAAGCAGTCGAAGGACCTGCTGCTGGCCTACCAGATGTTCACCTGCGGTGTCGGCTATCGGCTGATCGTGCATGACCCGAACCCAAACCGTGAGCTTTACGACGAAGCGCCGTTTGAAATCTCCATTCCGGATCCGAAGAACACGTTCGTGGTGCGGCTGAACGATGTCAGCAAGCGCCCCGTGATGGGTGTGACATATGTCTACACGGACGAAGGCGGGACCGGGGTCGAGTACACGGTGTACACGCCGAACGTGACGTACACCATCAGAGGCGTCGGTTCGGAGGGCCTTGAGATCGTCAACGAAGTCCACCACAACTTCGGCATGGTTTCTCTGATCGAGTACCCGTGCAACCCGGTCCGGATGGGCGCGTTCGAGGTGGTGCTTCCGCTGCTGGACGCCATCAACCTGACGCAGAGCAACCGGCTTGACGGCATTGAGCAGTTCATTCAGGCCATCATGGTCTTCGAGGGCGTGGATATCACCAGAGAGCAGTTCCTTGAACTGAAGGATCTTGGTGCGCTGAAGCTGCCGCCCGCGATGGACGGTCGGACGAGCAAGGTCTACTACCTGAACGAAGAGCTCAACCAAAGCCAGACGCAGACGCTGGTGGACGACATGTACGAGACGGTGCTGGAGATTGTCGGCATTCCGTCTCAGAGCAACGGCGGCACCAGCGACTCCAGCAATAACGGCGCTGTCATCATGAAGAACGGCTGGTGGCACGCGGAGGCGCGGTCGCTGGAAACGCAGTCCATGTGGATCGCATCGGAGACCGAGACGCTGAAGATCGTCATGCGGATCTGCCAGGATGCCAACGAACTGAGCGGTCTGAAGGTGGCCGAAGTCGAGCCGAAGTTCTGGCGGCAGAGTTATGAGGACACGCTGGTCAAGACGCAGGCGTTCACGACGCTGCGCGGGGCCGGGATGCCGAGCATTCAGGCGTTCACCTTCAGCAACCTGTCCAAGGATCCGGAGAGCGACGCGCTTGTCTACGACAAGTATCAGGAAGAGCAGGCGCAGCAGCTTGACGAGGCTGCCAATGTTCAGACTGGCACGGACACTGACCTTGACACCGAGGAGGGCGTTGGCGCGGACAACGTCGGCTCTACTACGGTTGAGGGTACCGGACATCCGAAGGCGGCGACCGGCGTATGCCCGGTGTGTGGACGATCCTTCAAGAAGCGCACGAACAATCAGGTCTACGACAGGCCCGCGTGCCGCAACAAGGCACGGCGCAAGGCAAGCGGTCTTGAAACCGGCGAGGGCGTGGGTGATCTGGATTGATGAACTACGACGCGGCTGATAAGGCCATCAAAGCCATCAACCGGGAGAACCTGAAATTGTTCGGGCAGTTGAAAATCAAGCTGATGAAGGCGGACGAGCTGCACATCATCCGGGCGGTCGGCGACACCTACGACGCATCCATCCGGATGGTGGAAAGACGGCTGCTGGAATGCGCGAGGCTCGCGTATCTGGCTGCGATGGGGGAGACCGGGAAGCGGAAACGCAACCCCATCGACCACGACTGGCTGATCGAGTTTCTGATGACGGCGGACCCGGTGACGCTGTACAAGTTCCTGCCGGAAGCGGAGCGCAAAAAGGCGCGACTGACGGAAGCGCTCGCGGCGACTACGGCGATGGCCAAGGAAGTTGACAAGGCGCTCCGGGACTGGACAAGGCAGATCGGACAGGCCGCCATCAGCGTGACGGACGCGGCGACCATCCGGGCGTTTGAGGACGCCGGGGTGCCGAAGGTCCAATGGGTGTCCGAACACGACGCGAGAGTGTGCGACGTATGCGAGGACATGGACGGGAACGTGTACGACATCGACAAAATTCCGCCAAAGCCACATTGGTTATGCAGATGTCGCGTCAAACCTTACATTCCATGATTTCCGGCGGGAGACCGCTTGAAATAAGACGCAGAGAAGCGTCTCTAAACAATCCGCACAGAGCGGAGAGAACCGCTTTACCAAACGCAAAACGACAGGTGGGAGATCACCTTAAAAAGCGCAAGGAGGGACTTACATGTTCTGGACGTGGCGAAACATCTATGACTCGCGAATCTTCCTCGCCCCTGACGGCGCTCCCGAAGGCGGTGCGGCCCCCGCTCCTGACGCCGGTGCCGGTGCTGATCCACAGGGTGCCGACGAGGGCAACGAGCAGGAAACGAACGACCTGACCGCTGAAGTCACGCGGCTTCGGGCGGAAATGGCAAGGCAGAAGGCTGCGATGGATAAGGCTCTGAGCGAGACCAATTCCTACAAGAAGCAGCTGCGGGCCAAGCAGACGGCTGAAGAGGTCGCCGCCGAAGAGGCAAAAGCGGCAGAAGAGGCCAGGAACAACGAACTGAACGAACTGCGGAAGAAGTTCCAGGTGATGGAGATCACCAAGAACGTGGCGGTGGAACTTGGGTGCGGTGAGGACTCCTCGAACAAGATTGCGGAGTTCATCAACGGTGCCGAAGACCCCAATGCCGTCATCTCCGAGTTCAAGAAGATCCTCGCGGCACAGGAGAAGAAACTTCGTCTGGAATTCGGCAGAGTGCCTCCTCCCGGCGCTGGCGCGGCCAACGGCGGGGAAAGCGAAGCCGTGAAGAGGGCCAGGGAACTTGGCAAGGCCAAGTCTGAGGCCGCCAAGACGGCACAGGATGCTCTGGCGGCGTACATGCGCTGACAGGCAAATACAAACCCAATCCGATGAAAGGAGAGACCCACATGATTTTCAACGACACTACCATCGCTGGCGGCGTGGAAATCCTTGCGTCCAAGGACTTCCAGGCGATCCCGATCAAGGTTGCTGCCCCTCAGAGCGGCACCGTGGTCAAGGCCGGTACTCCCCTGACGGCGGCTGGTGCGTCCACCACCGGTGCGAACGCTGTTGGCGTTCTGCTCTACGATGTGGACACCGCCAAGAACCCCAACGCTGCTGCCGTTGTGCAGGGCATCATCGACGCGGCCAAGGCTCAGGCACATTCCGGCGTGACCTATGCGTCTGCGCTGTACTCTGCTCTGCCTGGTATCGTGTTCCGCACCAACATTGGTGTGAATGGCGAGACCGGTGCCACTGGTGCTACCGGCGGCTAATCGGAGGAGTCTGAATGAAAATACTCGTTGCTGTGCCGACGTTTGAAACGATTTACGCGGACACATACAAGTCCATCTGGGATCTGGATAAGGGCGGACACGAAGTCCTGTTTGACAGCGTTCGTGGCTACGATGTAGCGACTGCAAGAAACAGGATTGCCCAGAAAGCCATCGATCTCAATACAGATTATGTGCTGTCCGTGGACAACGATGTGGTGCTTCCGAAAGACGCGCTGATGCTTCTGCTGGAAAACGGAGAAGACGTATGCCTCGGGTATTACGCGCATCGGAACAACGATAATCGCTACAACGGACGAACCTGCATTTGCAAGCTCAAGGATGAGCATGGCAAGGAGTATTACCACTATCCACTGGAATCTGAGTATACAGTGACTGAAATGGCCGACATGGCTCGTTCCGGAATGTCGAAAATCATCGTACACGGAGGCGGGATGGGGTGTTCCCTGATCAAAACCGATGTATTTCGCAGGCTTTCATACCCTTGGTATGACTGGGTGAATTACGGAGATGCGAACAGGGGAATGCTGTCAGAGGACCTGTACTTCTGTGCGTTGTGTCGGAATTCCGGGATCCAAATCCATGCGGATGTCCGAGTCGGCTGTGGTCATATGTTCAGATACATTCAGTGGCCTACCGCCGACGAATAACATCAAGAAAGGAGAACCATCACATGAATCTGACTGAACTTTTCAGCCCTGTGGCCATCGCTGCGCGGTGGACTGAGGCTGCCAGCAACCGGATTCCCTACCTGGGCGAGGGCCTGTTCCCCGCCAACAAGCAGGCTGGCCTTGACCTGAAGTGGATCAAGGGTTCCAAGGGCGTGCCTGTTTCCCTGATGCCCTCCGCTTTCGACGCCAAGGCCACCTTCCGTGACCGGGTGGGCGTTGAGAAGCTGGAGACCGAGATGCCGCTGTTCCGCGAGGGCTACAAGATCAAGGAGCGCGACCGTCAGGACATCCTGCGTGCGCAGTCTGCCAACGATCCCTTCGTGGCCGCCGCCATCGCCCGCATCTTCGACGATGCCGCAGACCTGATCGAGGGCGCGAACGTCGTTCCGGAGCGTGAGCGGATGCAGCTGCTGTTCCCGCTGAACGGCAACATGGGAATCAGCATCAAGGCCAATGGTGTGGACTACACCTACAACTATGACCCGACCGGTGCCTGGAAGACGAACAACTACTTCACGACCGATTGGACCGTCACCGCGACAGCTGACCCCTTCAACGACATCCGCACTGCGAAGGACGCCATCTCCGCCCGGACCGGCTCCGATCTGCGGATTATCGTCATGAACCGCACCACCTTCGGCTATCTGCGGAACAATGCCGCCATCAAGAGCCGCTACCTGTCCGTGAACGGTCTGAGCCTGGGCTATCTGACCGACTCCGAGATCATCAACATCCTGAAGGATACCGCTGATCTGGACGGCGTGATTGTCTACGACAAGCAGTACCGCAACGAGAGCAAGGTTGCCGCGAAGTTCGTCCCGGACGGCTATGTGGCCCTGCTGCCTGCTGGTGCGCTGGGCACCACCTGGTACGGCACGACCCCGGAGGAGGCCGACCTGATGGGCACCAACGCTGGCGAGGTCGCCATCGTGAACACCGGCGTGGCCGTCACCCAGATCGTCGATCCGCATCCCGTCAACCTGAACACCTTCGCGTCCGAGATCGTCCTGCCCAGCTACGAGCGGGCTGACGAAGTGGCCCTGCTGAAGGTTATCGCGTAATCGAGGTGGATCACATGAAGGTCAGAGCAAAGTGCTGGGTCAAGACCGAGACCGGTTGGCATCACGCGGGTGAAACCTTCGAGGTTGAGAACGTGGACGGCCTGACCGACGTGGTGGACATCATCGACGAAGCGCCCGCCCCTGTAGCGGCTGAAGCGCCCGTCCATGATGAAGAGACGCCCACGGTCCGCAAGCGCGGTCGCAAGGCATCCGAGTAAGCGAGGAGGTGGACAGCGTGGATCTTGCAACGAAAATCCGCATGCTGAGTACGCTTGTTGATGATGGTACGAGCGAGGAAACGCTGTCCATCTACCTTGACAGGGCGAGGGAACTGATCCTGAACATCGTCTACCCGACGGAACGGAACAGGGCAGACATGGATGTCCCCTCGATGTACGAGATGAAGCAGATCGAGATCGCCGAGTATCTGCTGAACAAGCGCGGCGCAGAAGGCGAGATTCAGCACATCGAAAACGGAACCCACCGCAATTACGGTTCCTCCGATGTGCCTGAAGCCATGATCCGTCACATCACGCCGTTTTGTGGGGTGGTCAAATGAAGCTGCTGAAGCGGAACCAGACAACCTTTGGACACATGCCCTATCTGGGGAAACACGAAGTCCTGCAAGACGGGCGGCACACCGGGCGCTATGAAACGCACTATGGCGGGCCGATCCCGTGCGTGGGATACATCGCGATTCCAACGGGTTACATCACGGCGACGTGGTTCGGCATCGACACAGACTACACCCACATCCTGCTGATGGACAACCCGTCCTACGGCATCAAGGAAGAGGACCGCATCGACTGGCAGGGCGCGACCTACGAAGTCAAGGCCGTCAGACCGAGCATCAACTTCCTGTCCATCGCCATCAAGAAACTCACGGCAGAGCCGGATTGGACGTGATGGCGTGGGCAAGAAGGTAATTACATGCGAGCTGTCGGTAGAGTCCATCGACGCGGCGATCAAGGAGATCGAGGCGTACAAACAGGAACTTGCCGATAAGCTTCGGAGGTTGCAGACGTTGATCGCAGAGCGTGTCACATGGAGTGTCACAAGCGGATTCAACAACGCAACATTCGATGTAATCAGCGGTACGCCGGAACCAAACGATGTGACAGTCGAACTCGATGACAGCGGGAACGTGTCCGTCATCATAGCACGCGGCAAGCAGGCTGTATTCATCGAATTCGGTGCTGGTGTATACAACAACGGTCCTAAAGGGTCATCCCCGCATCCGTGGACTGAGACAAATCCCACTTTCCTGATTGGTGAGTATGGGATGGGGAATGGCGCACGGAATGCTTGGGCATACTACAACGGCGAAAAGGGAAAGGAAAACCTTGTCGTAACGCACGGTACACCGGCGGCAATGCCCATGTATAACGGCTACAAGACGGCGCTTGCCATCATCGGCGATCTGGCAAGGGAGGTGTTCGGAGAATGATCGACATCGAGGTTGACGTCTTCAATGCGGTCTATCCGTACATCGAAGGCCTTGTTCCGAGCGGCGGCTTCACAAGCGAGTTTGTCCCATCCCCGGCGAAACTGCCGCATGTCTCTCTGGTTGAAATTGACAACATGCCGGACAAGAGAACCCGTGACTCCGGTCACAACGAGTACTCCGCCATCGTCACGTTTGAGGCCCAGGCGTTTGCCTCGTCAAGAGCAAAGATCAAGGAAATCGCCGCTGCCCTGGATGAAGCGATGGTCGGCATGATGGGATTCACCAAGAACATGGGGCAGCCAATCCCAAACCTGGCAGACCAGAGCGTGTTCAGATATGTCGCCCGGTTCCAGTGCGGTGTGGACCAAGACGGCAATCTGTACAAGCCGGTTCTGTAGCAACTGAAAACACACCACTATTCAAAGGAGGAAGATACCATGTCTGAGGCTCTTGCTTACAGCACCTATCAGACTTACCTGATGTACCGGACGTCTTCCAGCGGCAGCTATGACAAGCTGATCGACATTAAAGACTATCCGGACATGATCGGGGACCCGAACATGCTGGATGCCACCACGCTTTCGGATGGCATGGAGAAGCAGATCCCCGGCATCATCCGGCTGGGTGACGGCTTCCAGTTCACGGCGAACTACACGCCTGCGAACTTCACCAAGGTCAAGGCGCTGGAGAACAACATCTACGAGTACGCCCTGTGGCTGGGCGGCAGCACCGCCGGTGAGCCCGACGGCCACAACGGCAAGTTTTCCTGGAACGGCGACGTCCGTGTCGGTTTCCCCGGCAAGGGCGTGGACGAGGTCCAGGATATGACCATCACGATCACCCCCACCACCGACGTGCAGTGGAGCGCTACCTGACGGTAGCCTCTCTGCCGCTTCGGCGGCGGCAAGTCACGGGCACGACCCGATTGAAAGGAGATTAACACTGTGGCTACTGAAAAGACTGAGAATAACAACGTGACTCCCATGGCCCCTGTGTCGGAAGAAAAGAAGAAGACCCCGAAGCAGCTGGTGCTGACCGGTCCTGATGGGCGGCAGTACACGCTCCAGTTCAACCGCAAGGTCGTGCTCCAGATGCAGCGCAACGGGTTCACCCTGGACCTGGATCGGCTGTACATGTGCGCCCGCGACCTGATCACCGGCGCGTTCAAGATGCACCACAGTTGGATGAAGTGGGAAGAGATCGAGGCGGTCTGGACCCACCAGAACAAGCGCGGCGAGTTGCTGGGCTATCTGGCCAATATGTTCTCCGCTCCCGCCATCGACCTGATGGGTGACGGCAGCGACGACGAAGAGGCCGACGAAAACCCTACGTTCGAGATCGTCTGGTAAGCGAGCCGCTTCCTCAACCGCAGAAAACCTATGCGGACATCTTTGAGGAAGCGTGCCCGTACTACCTCGCGATTGGCATGACGTGGGAGCAGTACTGGGAGCAGGACAGTTCCCTCGTCAAATATTACCGAAGAGCATACGAGATCCGTCAGGAGGAAGCGAACCGCAACGCATGGCTCCAGGGCATGTACGTCTATGAGGCCATCGCGGACATCGCGCCGATCCTTCACGCATTCGCCAAGAAGGGCACCAAGGCCCGGAAATACTCTGAGAAGCCATACGAATTCAAGAAGCCGGAGCGAAAAGCCGGTCGGATGAACCGCAAGGACTCCGAGGCCAAGGCAAAGGCGGACAAGATTCAGATGAAGATGCTGGCGTTCGTCCAGCAACAGGAGCAGGAGAAGAAGCGCAAGGATCAATACCTCCTGATGGAGAAGCAGGCCGAAGAAGCCGGATATATATTGGAAGAAACACAAGATGGAAAGGTGCGGATAACGGAGGGTCGCGAACCGGAAGAGATTCGCACAGATGAACAGTAAGGAGATGGTCAGAGATGGCTGAAGGCACGACTACGGTTCAGGCGTTAGAACTTCAGATCAAGTCTAACGCGATGGGGGCCAGCAGTAGCCTTACCGCTCTGGCCACTTCTTTAGGTAAAATCAAAGAGAAGATTGCCGGTGGTCTGAACCTCGGCAACGTGGCGACGGAGATCGGCAAGTTTGTCACCAACCTCAAGAGCATCGGCACCAACGATGACATCGAACGGATCACGAAGCTGACGAACTCCATCACGGGACTGGTCAACGCGATGAAGAACCTCTCCGGCGTGAAGGGCGGTACTGCCGCGCTCAAGCAGGCGGTGGACAGCACCAGCGCGGTGAAGGAATACGTTGGCAAGCATGTTGGTTCGGAATATGTTGGAAAGCATGAGAATGCAAGCTATGTTGGCAGGCACGAAGCCGCCGGAATGCAGGAAGCCGCGCAGGCCGCCGCAACGGTAGTCGAAAATGTTAAAGCGATTTCGAGAATTGAAACGGACGCTGCCGATAGCGGTAGTAAGATCACGTCCACGCTTGCCGAGTCTGCCGTAAAAGCAAGGGAAGCACAGATGGCAATTCTTGCGATGGCGGATGCACTGAAGGGCACCGGTGGCGGAAGTGGGGCAAAGACCGAGATCACCATTGCACAGCAGGCTCTCGGCACAATGCTGAAATATGCGGATGACCTGTATGGTTCCGGTCAGCTCAATGCTACCGCATGGAGAGCGGTTCGGCAGGAAATCCAGGGCATCGACTGGGGAGAAGGAAACCCGACGTCCGTGATGGATCCCATTGAGGGAAAGGCTTGGGTTCTTGCTGTTGCCAAGGACGCCATGAGCGAAATGGCCACGAGCGCGGCCAGTGCAAGCGAAAGCACCGCCACGATTGGTGACGGCATGGCTGCCGCAGAGAGCAAAACCGAGACGGTAAAGGAAGAATTCCATGAAGTGGCGACGGCTGCCGAAGGTGCAAAAGCCAGTGTTGACAGTACCGGCAAAGAAGCCGAAAAGTCTGCAAGCAAACTGGAAACCCTCCGCTCTGCTGTTGACAGTCTGAAGCACAGTTTCAAAGACCTTACCAAGCATGGCGTACTCGGTTTCCTCAACAGCATGGTCCGCGTGGCAAAGTACCGCATGTACCGCGCCCTGATCAGGAACATCACGGAGGGCTTCAGCACGGGCCTGAAGAACCTGCGCGAGTACAGCAAGGCCGTGGACAACCTGTACAACAAGGACATGACCGGACTGGACAACAGCCTTCTGAAGATGAAGAACAGCCTCGGCGCGGTTCTCGGCAGTGCGATTCAGTCGCTGATTCCGCTGTTCCAGCAGTTGTCGCAGTGGGTTATCACGGCATCCAACTATATCAACCAGTTCATCGCTTTGCTGTCCGGCAGGAACACCTGGACCAGAGCGGTTGATGTTGTCGCGGCTGACTTTGAGAAGACCAAGAAGAGCGCTGCTGGCGCGGCGAAGGATACGAAGAATCTTCTGGCTGCGTGGGATGAACTGAACATCATTCAGTCGCAGGGCGGCAGCGGTGGCGGCGGGTCCAGGAAAAAGGATGACATTGACTATACGAAGATGTTCGAGGAAGTCAATGAGTTTGACAGTGGACTGAAGCGGACTGTTGACTGGCTCAGAGACAATATGGGCTGGCTCCTGACAACCGTCGAGGCCATCGGCGGGGCCATGCTTGCGTGGCGGATTGGGGCCGGGTTGATTTCCAGCATGGCGGCGCTTGGGCCGATCGTTGCATCGGTAGCCGGTACTATTCTTGGTATTGTTTCGGCCGGTGTGACGGTCTATCTCGACTGGCATTTCATGAGCGAGTACCTCGAAAAAGGGAATTATGCAGATCTGGCCAGCGCGAATATTGTGAGCGTCATAGGGGCGGCGCTTACTGGACTTCTTGTCGGCAAAGGGTTTAACAGCACGGAAGCCGGTCTGATGGCTGCTGGTGCCGTTTTGACCATCACTGGTTTGGTTGACATAATCCTTGCAGTTGGGAACATTGACAAAGAGGGATTGAACGAAAAGAACCTTGCCGCTCTTATCAGCGGCGAGATCAAGTCGGCCCTTGGATTGGGTATGTTCGCGGCGAGTTTGGCCCGTCTCATTGGCAAAAGCAAAGGCGTGACGCTCAAGTTCGGACAGTACACCGGTATCATGCTTGGCGTTTCCGCGTTGGTGGCAACGGTCGCGACAAGCGTGGCGCTGACAAAAGGCGGACTTGTAGAGGGCGAGGATGGAAGCATTGAGAAAATCCTCATTTCGCTTGCGACTGATGCTGGTGGTGCCGTACTGGCGGCAATTAGCGGCGTGATGGTCGGCGGAAAGAACATGGGATTTACGTTCGCCGGGGCAACGCTTCTTGTCACGTCCGCTGTTGACTTCGCGGTTGGCGTAGGCGACGTGATCAATAACGGCGTGACGCTAACGAATGTAGTAAGCAATATCAAAAGTTCGCTCAATGCGGCGCTTGGCGCAGCGTTTGTTGCAAAAGGATCCGCTCCCATCCAAACGCTGCTTGCGAAATTGGGACTCAGTCCGTTGTCGCTCGGTGCGATCACCTTTGCAGTCGGTGCGCTTGCCACATTGTCTCTGGACCTGAACACGGAGGCAATGAAGAGCGAGAGCAAGGCCGACGATATCTTGAGCGCGGTTACGGACGCGGCAACATCCGCCGCACTCGGAATCGGCGTTGCAAAAATGACAGACAACGCAACGACCGGCGCTGCCGCAGGCGGCTTGATGCTTACAGTTGATGGCGTGTTGAGTTTGATTGCAACACTCGATAACATAAAGGCAGAAGGGTTCACAGACACCAATGTAACAAACCTCACGAAGAGCGCGTTTGAAATTGCTATCGGTACAGGCGTAACAATCGGCGCACTAAGCGGCAACGCAATTCTCGGAATAGCAGCAGGCATTCTTTCGCTTGCTATTTCCGGAATTGCAACGGCGCTTTCGTTTGATGTTGATGAAGCGATTATGACAGCCGCCGTGAACAAACTCGACTGGGGACAGGTGCAGTTGACGGCGGATGAAGTAAAGGAATATGTAAAGGCGAACTTCACGGACCAGAAAATCGTTGCAGAAATGGAAGTGCTTGGCGTAAAACTTACGGAACTTGCTACCAGCAGAGCAACGATCAATACGCAAGTCGCGCTGTTTAGCATGACGCTCAGAAAGGTTGAAATCGGTGCCAAGCTGGACGAGAACACCTATAATGATCTGCATGAACAACTTGTCGGCAAGGACGGCATTATCACCAAGATGCAGAACCAGTTGAAGACGGAAAATGAGTTTGTCGCGCTCTCCTTGACGGTTGCTCCGCTTACGGATGAGAACGGCAATGACGTTTCGGCCCAGTTCCTCAATACGATTGACGTGTCCAGTGGTCAACTTGGTGAGGCGATCCAGAAAATCGGCAACGACATTTCAGACTTGCTGACAAAATCGTATCAGGAAGGGCTTACAGAAAAAGAGGGCGTTTGGCTCGAAACGCTGACCGATGTACTGTTCCGCGTAAATTCTGCTCTTAACCTCGGAGAGGCAGAGGCAGAATTCCGGCTTAAAGTGAACGGCATTATGGACTTCAACAAAGAAACCTATGACAATGCCGTCAAGGAATATGCCGCAACGAAGAAGGAAATGGAGCAGGATTACAGGGACATTTACAATGAACAGTACACCAGGGCATTTGGTCAGATGAAGGCGCAAGAAGTTCTTTACGACTTCTACGTCAAGTCAGGGCAAACGGAAAAAGCGGAAGAAGCAAAGAAGACGCTTGACGACTTGCGTACATTTATAGAAATATACGAGGACCCGAAGCGCGGTATAGACTATCTTGTGGCTGAAGCCGTCAGAAACGCGACAGCTCAGTATGATCAAAAGTTTCTTGAACAGGCGATTGAAATAATAGGGAAAGGCCCTGCCAACATTGGATGGAAGAACAGAGACGGTGCAAGTACTGAAGTCAGAAACATGTGGGCAAGGAATAACGACTACGACAGCGCCTACAAGAGTGCAGGAATTTTGGCCTCCTCCGGCGTTCTCATGCAACTGTGGAACCCAGAAGATACAGACACAACAACTCGTTATAAGAAGATCGCAGACATTGATGATGCCGCCTTAAAAACAGCACTCGAAAGCATGATGTACGAATACTTGCCAGAAATATACGGAAAGGGCGAGGCAGCGATTATTCGTAGCATGCTGGATGCTGGCATCGGGTCAATTTGGGATTGGGTTCCTACACAACTTGTTTCCGAATACTTGAGCGGATATGTGGACAGATTTGGATCAGATACAGATAGCTACTTGTTCAATGAATTATATTTGGAACATATCCTAAGCCTGTTGGGTGCCGGTTCAACCAAAACTGTTTCCAACACCGGCACATACGCCGCCCCGGAAGTCATCGAAGCCATCGAAGAAACGATGGAGGAAGGCGAAACGGTAATCGAAGTCGGTGTGGCCGGTCCTGCTTCCGGGGACGTTCCTGTCGCTCCACCCGGTGCCCCGACCTACGACGAATCCGCTGACGATGACAGCGCGACCGAGACCGCCCAGGCAGAGCAGACAACCGTCCTGCGCGGCATGCTCACGGTGCTCCAGCAGCTCCTCAACAAGGAAGTCACAGCCCGGTTCGTGCCGAGCGCGGCGGCTGGTGCCGCAGTCCAACAGGCGATCCGGATGGCCGAGCGCATGAGCGGCTGACGCGGGAGGTGAGAGCGCATGAGCAGTCAGATGGTAACAACAATGGGTCTGCAATACTACCGCGACATGAACTATTCGATGGGCTTCCTGATCGACAAGATGCCGATCCCGGACCCATCGGAGTTCAGCGGCAAGGAAAGCGACCTGGACACAATGGGCGAGCGCGACGCAACGGGCTACCTGCACCGCAACAAGGTCGCGACCAAGTTCCCGCTGAAGCTGGCCTACAACAACATCCCACTGGAGGTCGCGTGGGACATTTGCAGGAAACTGCGCAAGGACAAGTTCAAGTTCACATGGTTCAGCCCGTACCATGCGGACTTCTACGAGATGGACGCCTATGTGGGCGACCGAGACTTCGAGGCGGTGTGGTGGCCGGAGGGCGGCATCTACATCGTGAACCTGTCCTTCAGCATCATCGAATACTGAGCGAACGGAGGTGACGGCATGCTGACACTGAGCGACACCCTGGCGGCGGCGATGGCGGCGGACAAACCGCAGCGCATCCTGCTGGAATTCCCGGACGAGAACGGCGTTGTGATGAGCAACGAAGAGATCGTGATGAGCCGGGGCCTGCAAGTCAGCGCTCCGCTCAACGCGGACAAGGAACTGACGCTTGGCATGTGTCCGTCGGTCGAAGCGCGATTCTCCCTGCTCAACGATGTGCGGCAACTCAGCAGCTTCGAGTTCGGTGAATGCAAGGTCTGGATCGGCGCAAGGATCGACAGCGGCACGCCGGACGCCTCCGCCAAGACAAAGACCTTCACCGAGAACGGCAAGAGCGTGCTGTACGAGTTCGCCCCTGTCGGGATCTTCGTGGTGGACCGCCCGGACATTGTGCAGGTGGACATCATCGACATCACGGCCAGCGACCGGATGGTACTCTTCGACGAGGAACTGCCGAGCATGACGGATCTGGGCATCACGTTCCCGACCACCATCGGGAGCATCGCGCAGGCGCTGTGCGACTATGTTGGCGTGACGCTGGCGACGCAGACCTTCCTGAACAGCGACCTGGCCGTGTCGAGCAGGCCGAGGCAGTTCGACAACCGGACCATGCGGGAAGTGCTCAAGTGGATCGCCGAGGCGGCGGGCGGCTTTGCCCGGTTCAACCGCTACGGGCAACTGGAGATCGTGTGGTTCCGCACAACCAACATGATCTACGACGAGACGCAGTACAAGGACTTCACGCCGTGCTGGTACGAGGTCGCGGCCATCGACGGCTTGAAGGTCCGCAATGAGTCCGAGACCAGCGAGAGCAGCTACGGGACGGATCCGGAGAACGCATACGTTATCGCCGGGAACCCGTTCCTGCGGTGAGGAGGTGATCTGATGGCATCAACAGCGGCGGCAAACCAGGCAATCTTCGACAGACTGAGCGGCATGTCGCAGTTCCATCCGGCCACGGCAAACCTCTTTGCCGACTGGACGCTCGACCCCGGCGATGTGGTGACGGTCCGCCAGGGACAGACGGACTACACAGTGCCGATCTACCAGATGAACCTTGACTGGCGCGGCAAACCGATGGTCGAGGTTCAGTCCACAGGTTCCGAAAAGCGCCCGCCACTGTCGGCCCTGAAGCGGAACAGTTACGGTTCCGGGAAGCGGCAGGAGGAGCAGGAGCAGGAACTGATCCGGCATCGGGCGGACATCGAGACGAGCAACGAACGGCTTCTTCTGTGGGCGACGGAGGACGAGTGGAGCGAGATCGCCGGGGAATACCAGACCACACACAAGAGCCAACTCGAAGTCAACGCAAACGGCATCAGTTCGGTCGTGACAGGCATTGACGCAGGGACGTTCAAGGAGAGTAATTCCTACGCGGTCGGCGATGTCACGGTCCACAACGGCAAGGTCTACGTCTTCCGCACAGCGCACGCCGCGAACACACCGTGGGATCCGACAGAAGTGCAGGAAGCGCTCAACCTGTACGGATCCGTCAAAAGCCACAGCACCCGGATCCAGCAGACGGAGAGCAAGATCGCGCTTGTGGTGGATGACAACGGCATCCGGCGCGGAGAGATCATACTGGCGATCAACGATGATAACACAACAACAGCCGGGATCAGGGCGGATAAAGTCATCCTGAGTTCAAACGGTGGAGCCAGCGTGATGCTGAGTGATAAAGTTGACGTGCTCGGCAGCATGGAGATTATCAGCGGAGGATACTTGGCTGTTGACGGGGCACTATACGCACAAGACGACCTTCACGTTGCAGGTGATCTCGACATTGGCAACGGGTCGGTGACAATCAGTGAATTTGGCAGCATCGAATGTGGAAGCGTTGAAGCCAGCAGTTTCCAGGTGGCAAACGGCGGGGACCTGGTCAACAGCCACATCGGCGTGACTGTAACCGAATCCAACGGCCAAGTGACGCTGACGTTCGCAAAAGCGGACGGCGGCACGCCGGACACTGTAACTTTTAGCCGGGCCTCCGCTACACGCACAGTCCGCACTCTGACCCAGAGCGGAGGCACAGTCAATGTTGGGTCGCGTGTTTACACCGTCGATGCAGACATCGTCTACAGCGACAACGACACCGGGTCGAGTACGATCCAGATCCCGCTGACCATCGGCAGCTACGACAGCACCGGGAAGAGTTACCCGCTGACCGTGGCGGGCATATCCGGCATCAGCGTGTCTGCATCCGACGCATGGCAGGCCGGTTACGATGACGGCGAACAGGACATGCTCGATATGTACGACGTTGTAAGCGTCACGCTCGGAACGGTTTCAAAGGTTGGCACAGCGTCCGTCAGCGTCCCGTTGAGCATCGAGATCGGCGATTACCTGTCCGGAAACACAAAGACCGTAACGCGCACAGTGACGCCCAGCGTGTCGAGCCTGCTGGAAGCCCGAACCGGCACGAACAAAATCACCAGCAACGGCACCTACACGCCGTCGAGCGGGAAGCTCGGTTTTTCGACGGTGGTGGTGGATGTCGATGCGGGGTACACTACGCCGAACTATCAGTGCGCGTCAAATCTGACGTTCAAGGCCGGTTCCGCAGCGCTGACCACGCAGCCGACGCATATGTATGCGCTCGTTCAAGGGAACTATGAAGACATGGGCTCCGGCTACTGGTATATGCGAAACACCTATATGCAAGTCAAAACCATGTACACATAAGGAGGGCGACGAAATGACCACCACAGAGGCAATCCAGAGAGCCTACGACATTACCGACCGTATGCAGGTCTCCGGGGGCGCAATCGAACAGATGGCGGCGCTCCGGGCGGCACTGCGCGAAGCCTACGCGGCGGCGAAAACCGTCGAGACAGCAGAGGAGGATGACGGCAAATGATTACAATCGAACGCACGGTGGACATTTCCAAGCCCGTTCAGACGGAGACGCTGCGGGGGAACGAATTTACCGGGGAGCAACTGGCCCACACGTTCAAAATCCATGTCACCAGGGACGGTGTGGCGGTGCCACTGACCGGTACTGTGACGGCGAGGTTCTTCCAAGCCAACGGCGCGTCGCTGCTGCTGGCGGAAACCTGCGGTCTTGAGGACGGCGCGGCGACGGTCACGCTGGTCAAGGCGTGCTATGACATTCCCGGACGCTTCGCGCTGGCGATCTACCACACCGAAAACGGCGAAGTCACCTGCATCTATTCGGCGGTTGGCGCTGTGGTCAACGTCATCGGTGACCCGGAATACGACCCCGGTAACGTGATCGGGGACATCTCCACGCTGATTGACACCGCGAACCAAGCCGCTGAAGACGCGCAGGAAGCACTGGATCAGGCCACCGCCGTGGTGTCCTACGCGGAACAGACCGGCAAGACCGACGCGGAGAAGGCCCAGGCCCGTACGAACATCGGCGCGGCCAGCGAAGCCGTAGAAACCGCGATGGCGGAGCACTTCCCCGCCACCGGCAAGCTGGTTGCTGGCATCAGTACAACCGCGAGCGCGAATGGCGCTGTGGCAACGGGTGTGGGAACGACCGCCAGCGGGCAGGCCAGCCACGCGGAGGGCCAGCTTACCACCGCTGATGGTCAGGTTGCCCACGCGGAGGGCTACGGAACCACTGCAAGCGGCAACTACAGCCACGCGGAGGGCTTCGGCACGAAGGCCAGCGGCGACCATCAGCACGCCTTCGGCAAGTACAACGTCGAGGACACCAACGACACCTATCTGGAGCTCGCGGGCAACGGCACCGGCGACAACGCCCGGAGCAACGCCCGGACGCTGGATTGGAACGGCAATGAGACTCTCGCTGGCGACCTGACGGTCAACAAGGGCGGGGCTTCGGAGATCACCGTCGGGCAGGAGCTTTCGTCCTTAAAGAGCGCCTTGAGCCCCGCCGCAAACGCCGCTTTTTTCGAGCTTGGGCTGACGCGGACTTATACGATTGACACCGTAAACACGCGCAAATGCGCTTTTGTAGATTTCCCGCTGGAAGTTGGAAAGGCTTATATGTTCCGCAACGCCTCTACTACCGAGGCGCATATGCAGATTGCGTCCACGGACATCAACGCGGATGCGGCATCGCAGGACACGGAAGTGCTTGTGCAAGGGATCAACCCAGGGCGGACGGCCACGGCGACGCCCACGCAGAGCGCGAAATACCTGCGTCTTTACTGTAATGCAACGCCCGCCGTGCTGGAGATCACGCAGGTCGAAACCGTCGCGGGGACCATGCAGACGGAGATTGACGCGAACACGGACGCGATCGGGCGCGAACTCAGCGAGAGCGGCGACCTTGATCTCACGCACATCGACGGTATGACCATGAGCACAACCGGCACGATCTACGCATCCAGCGGGAATGCCGTTGCGTATGCCAAAATTTACAAAGGCACTCAGGTCACATTTTACGCCGATAACGACGGCGTGTTTGAACCGGCGTCCTGCCGGTATGGCTTTTTTGATACCCTTCCAGCGGGCGGTAAAACCGCCGACAGCTACGGCTCTGGCTACACGGCCACAGCGCAGGAAGATTGTTATATTGCATTCACGCGCCCAGGGAAATCGCTGTTTCAGGCGACGTACATCAATACCAAGAGCGTTATTTATAACACGAATCGGCTTGTTCAGGACGTTTATTCCGACGCCGGAACGCTGGAGATGGAGCGCGTGGCGAATACGGCGATCAACACCAGCAACGGATACTGGTTCAGCGCGACCGGATGGACGGCTGGCACGGCGGCTGTGCGTGGCGGTGCGAGCCTCGTCTTTCTGGCCGACGGTGTGAGCACCAACTGCCGCTGGACACTCTGCCGCGGTTCGTTGGCGTATGGGAACATCCACTCTTTCGGTGTGGGATACGGTGTCTTTGTCCCGAACGACGCGGACTACACGATCATCATCAGCGCCCCGGCGGACGTAACGGCGTTCACGCTGCAGTACACGGCAGAGGGCATCAAGGACAAGGTTAACGGCTACTGGTACGGCAAAAAGATCGTCTGGTTCGGCACATCTATCCCGGCAGGCGTAATTAACGCCGGGGCTTCTGGCGGCATTGGCTCCTACCCGGAGCGCATCGGGAATATGCTCGGCGCGAGGGTGTACAACGAGGCCGTCGGCTCATCTCGCGCACGGGCTGGCAGCCACGCGCTTGCAACTGCGGATGACCCGCTCGGTTTTGCGGGCATGTCACCGCTGGGCATCCTGCTCTCGCTGTCTGTTTCGTCCGCCGAAAAGCAAGAATTTATCGACGATTGGGATAGCAAATGGAAAGACATTGTGTCCGATCCCGCTGGGACGATGAGCAGCCTTACGCCCGCGCTCATCACGCTGTACAAAAATGCGTCGTGGGACATCAAGCTGGCCAAATACCTGACCGGCGGCGCTGTCGGCCCGTGCGATTTGTATGTGTTCGATCACGGGTTCAACGACGCGGTTAGCCCCGGACAGTTTGATGATATGTCTGACGTGCCGGAGAACCCGACCGACCGCTCCTACTGGCTCGGAGCGATGGCGTTCCTGTTCAAAAAGATCCTGGACGACAACCCGAAGGCCAAGATCCTTATCATCGGCCATTATATGCACGCACCAACGCAGGGCACGAGCGGCGCTTACCTGATTAAAAACGGCGTTGACAAATGCTGTGCGGCGCAGGAAAAGTTGGCGGGGCTGTGGGGTATCCCGATCATCAAAACGTGGGAGCACATGCGGATCTCCAACAACCTCGTCACTAAGGACGGCGATGAGATCCCCGTGCTGTTTGCCCGATTTCCGGATGGCATCCACCCGGCGAGCGACACAACGGGCGACGCGCTGCAGTATTATGCCGAAGTGCTGGCCCCGCTCGTCGCGACAGTGCGGTGAAATAAAAGGGATCAGGGAGAATGATGAGCATGAATAAAACCTACTACGGGCACGACTGAAGCCGAGCATGATGCGATGGACGTCGCCATCCAATGCGTGTGTAGTGTGTTGAACCTGCTACAAGGCTATCCGGTTGTATTAGACTGTGATATAATCCGGGTACGTATGATAGTTGGCACGTGTATTGCATGAATAGTACGCCGGATTATGAATCAACGCAATGATTTAAGGTGAGGAATGAACTATGGGATGCGAAAATTGCGGACTACGAGAATGTGAAGGTCGAAACGGAATGATCGTTTGCGATCTGGATGGTGAATCTCACGAGCCAGATTATGTCTGCGAAGAATATGAGCCAACTGCGTTAAATAACACTTTAAGGACGAACTGCTGTAAGGAGGGCTGCCCGTGCTCTGGCTGATCATCGCCCTGGTTGTCACCGCGTCCATGATCCTGCTGTTGGCGCTTGAATCGCATGACACGGACTGGGTGGAATGGCGTCACCCGCCCGAGGATGATGGCGGAATCAGGGAGGATGATGCAGATGATCAAAGCGACTGACCTCATCGCCGACTTCCGCCGGATGTACGACGAGCATTGGCGATACGATTGGGGCGCGGCGGAGGATGGCTGCGTGGACTGCTCTGGCGCTTTCGTCAACGCCTATCGTAAGCACGGGAAAACCATCGCGCACGGCTCCAATACGATTGCCCGCAGCTATGTCAATGGCCTGCTGCCGGTGACGGCGGCGGTTCCCGGCATGGCGGCCTTCAAAATCCGGGAGCCGGGACATCCGAAGTATGCGCTCCCGGCGAAGTTCCGAAAGGGCGGAGCGGCCTACAACGGAGACCTTAACGACTACTACCACATCGGTCTGGTGGACGAGACCGGGAAATACGTTCTCAACGCCCAGGGCACCAACGCCGGATTCACCCGGACGAAGATCGGCCTGTGGGGAGCGGTGGGCTACCTGAAAGCGGTGGAGTACCCCACTGAACAGAAGAAGGGAGTTAAACCCATGCAGAAAATGGTTGTGACGGCGAAGGACGTGGCCGTCAGGAAGGGCGACAGCACCGAGGCGATGGTCATCAAGCGCCTGCCGAAAGGAACCGTGGTGGACGCATTCGACGACATCGGCGGCTGGCGGGAGGTCATGTATCAGGGTATCGACGGCTGGATGATGAGCAAGTTCCTGTCCCCGGCGGACGAGAGCGAACCTGCCCCGGCCTATGTGCGCACGCTGACGGCGGAGGAAATGCAGAAATTACAGACGCTCCGGGATCAGTTGGTGGCGGGCGTGGACTTTCTGAAAACGATTGTGGGGGTGGGGTAAATGGAGCAGCTACCTGCGGTGGAGGGGCTGACCCCGTCCATCCTCTGGTATACCATTGTCGGCCTTGTCGGCATCGGTGCGCTGATCGTGCTGGTGGACAAGGTTGCAGATGTGTTCCGCAAACGGAAGGCCCGTCAGGCGCTGGCAACTACGCCGTCTGAGGCGTTTGCGGAGACTGTTTCGGAAAAGGTCAAGGAGAGCCTTGAACCACGGTTTCAAGACATTGACAGAAAGTTGGCGAATGATAAATTGCTTATTGAAGATCACACCCGCAAGTTAGCCGGACAGGCTGCCCAGATCGACGCGATTGAAAAAGGCAACAAGGTTTTATGCCGTGGCATCCTCGCGCTGCTGAGTCATGAGATCAACGGCAACAGCACAGACAAACTGGCGGCATCACGCGACGAAATTACAAACTACCTGATTGACAAGTGAGGTTCGCATGATCTACCCGAACCAAACCGAACTGCTGAAACTCTACGATAAGGACATGAACCTGAAAGGAGACTGCATCATGATTGACTGGAAAGCGAAACTCACCTCTCGGAAGTTCTGGGCTGCCGTTGCGCAGTTCGTGACCATGCTGATTCTGGCGTTCAAAGGTTCTCAGGAGACCGCGACGCAGGTGACGGCGCTCATTATGGCCGGGGCAGCCGTGGTGGCGTATATCATCGGCGAGGGGCTGATTGATGCGGCCTCTGCGCATGGAGGACAGACGATTGTTGTGCCGGGGGTTGACGCGGAAGAGGAGACGGAGAAGGAGGAAGAAGGCTGATGGACGAAAACGATAAGGTCAACATCGTTGAAAATCCAGCAACCGTTCCGAACTACGTTCACCAGTCCGACATGGCCAGGGCAGACATGGCCAACAAGCGGATGTTCATCCTGTGCATCGTCGAACTTGTTATCATCATCGCAATGGCCGTCGCGTTCTTCATCTATGAGAGCAATGTCCAGGAAGTTGTGATCGAGCAGGACGTGGAGACAGATGACGGCATCTCGCTTGCGAACGGAATGGGGGATCTGTATTATGGGCCGCGTTAAGCAAAAGATTATCATCCGTGTTCGCAGAACCGACAAGACCGACAAGGACAGCAGACCGTGCCCTGTGTGCCGTGGGAGCGGCAAAATCAAGAAATGAAAAGAGAACTTGTTGACGTTGGCGTGGACGGCGTTGACGAGTTGCTCCGTCAATGGATTATCGGAAATAAAGCCGAACGAAACCGAACCATCCTGCGGATGCACTTGTTCAAAGGCATGACCTATGAGGAGATCGCGGAAGAGCTCGGCATGTCATCGAGAAGCATAGGCAGCATTTGCAGGAAAGGGGAGGACGTCCTCGCACGCCACATGCCTCGGTCATAGCGCCGGGGCTTTTTTATTTCCTGTTTTCTTCCTGAAACTTGCCTTTTACTTGCCGCTTTATTTCCTCGAAAAGCGGCTTTTTGTCTGCAAAAATAGAGATGCAGAAAGGGGAGTGAAGCGCGTGGCTGACTGTGTGGAAAGGCTCAGAAAATGCGGGTTCCCGACAGAGACTGTTGTGATGATCGCAGCACTGACAGGCCTCGACGTTCTTCAGGAATACATCGAAATGTGTGAGAAAGCGACACGCTTGCCCCCATGTGGATAAAGTGCAATCCAAACCCGAAGGGGAAACAAGTGGCAGACTGTGTCGTTCGCGCAATTTCCATTGCTACAGGCTTGGATTGGTACAGCGTCTATGACGATATCTGCCGGACCGGGCGGGAAGAGTGCAACATGCCTTCCGTCAACAGCGTATGGGGCAAATACCTGTACGATCTCGGCTTCACGCCTTTTCTGCTTCCGGAATCCTGCCCGAAGTGTATCACGGTCCGCACATTCTGCAAGCGCTTCCCTGTGGGCACCTACATCATCGGGACAGGGAGCCACGCCATCGCTGTGATGGACGGTGACTACTACGATGCATGGGACTCCGGCAGTGAAGTGCCGAGTTACTTCTGGAGAGTTAAGTGAATGGAGGAAATCAACATGGCCTACAACAGTTTCGTGCAGTACCCGTATGGCGTTATGCCCAACAACAGCTATGGAATGTCCTACGCGCAGCCGCAGATGCAGTATGGACAGCAGATGCAGAGTTACACGCAGTCCGCCCAGCAGGCTCCTGTCGGCATCATCTGGGTGGATGGTGAAGTCGGTGCGAAGGCGTATCAGTTGCCGTCCGGATGGGCTCCGAATACGCCGCTGCCGCTCTGGGATACCAACGACACGGTGATCTATCTCAAGTCCACGAACCCGATGGGCATGCCGAATCCGCTCCAGAAGATCCACTACACAATGGACGAAATGCCCAAAGCCCCGATGGCACAGCCGATGTCCGGTCAGGCCGCTTTGCCGATGCCGGAGCAGAGCCATCAGGACATGACGGGGTTCGTGACCAAGGATGACCTTGAAAAGATGAAGCAGGAACTGCGCGACTCGCTCTCTGAGGCGGTTGCACAGACACAGACGAACCAGACTCAGGCGACCGCTCGGAAAGGGGCGAAGGCTGAATGAATCCGCTGTTCGCGTCCATGCAAGGCACCATGCCATTAAATGGCCAGAATCTGCCCGTACAGCCTTCCGCGCCGCAGATGGGTTCCACTTCATCCTGGCCCGTGAACAACCTCCAGAACGCCATTGAGAAGGCAAAGCAGATCGCTTCCTCCATGCAGAACCCGCAGGCCTTCGTGAACCAGTATTTCCCCGGCGTACCCGCAAACATCGCGAACGATCCGGGGCAGATCATGAACTGGCTCCAGCAGACCGGGCGCGTCAGTCCGCAGCAGGTTCAGATGGTGAATCAGCTGGCCGGGATGTTTCGGTGACTAAAGGATAAGACCAAGATAACACCCGTCGAGTGCGCATCAGACGGTGGTTATAGATTCGCAAGAAAGGAAGTACCATACAATGACTTCGGAAAATAATGGGATGTACATGCCCGTCGCGCCCGCTTACGGCTACGGCTATGGCGGTGGCAATGACGGTTTCGGCGGCAACTCTGCTTGGTGGCTTCTCATCCTGCTGATCGCTCTCGGCGGCTGGGGCAACAACGGCTTTGGCGGCGGCTTTGGCGGCGGCTTCTTCCCGTGGATGATGGGCGGCCAGATGAACACCAACAACGATGTGCAGCGCGGCTTCGACCATAGTGCCGTGATGACCGGGCTGAACGGTATCAACAACGCGGTCACCACCGGATTTGGCAACGTACAGACCGCTCTGTGCTCCGGCTTCTCCGGCATCAACGCGACCGTCAACGGTGCCCAGAACGCCATCGCCCAGCAGCTTTACGGCAACGAGATTGCCAGCCTGAACCGCTCTTTTGCGGAGCAGACCGCTAACACCGCCGGCTTCACCGGCATCAACGCCGGCGTGGCCGATCTGAAGTACACGATGGCCGCTGAGGCTGCCGCGACCCGCGCCAACTGCGATGATAACAACCAGAAGGTGCTCGACAAGCTGTGCCAGCTCGAACTGGATGGTGTCAAGAACCAGCTGGCCCAGGCCCAGCGCGAGAACGTCGGCCTGCAGAATCAGCTGAACATGGCGAACCTGGCCGCAAGCCAGAATGCGCAGACCGCGCAGATCCGTGAAAGCATCATCGGTGAACTGCGTAGCTGCCCGATCCCCGCACAGCCCGTTTACGGCTCTCAGCCGATCTTCACCTGTGGCGGTGCCCAGACCGTCGGCTGTGGCTGCGGCGGCTTCGCGGCGTAAGGAGGGGTGACCGTGGCTGAATTTGCGTATGCCCCGAATCAGGTTGTTGAGTCTGGTCAGAACGTCCTGCTTGACACCGTGATTCCCTGCAACAAGGGGTATGTGTATCACCGCAACCAGAGCGGGATTGTAATTCTCCGTGGCGTCACTCCGAACTGCTTCGCCAGATATCAGGTTGCCTTCAACGGCAATATAAGCCTGGTTGACGGTGCGACCGTTGGCCCCATCAGTGTAGCAATCGCTATTGACGGGGAGCCTCTCCAGACCAGCAAGGCCATTGTGACTCCTGCCGCAGCGGCTGAGAACCCGCCCACGGATGCCAATTTCTTCAACGTGACGTCTACAGCAATCATCACTGTTCCCCGTGGATGCTGCTTCACCGTGGCCGTTGAGAACACGTCTGGTCCTGCAGCGCCCGGTGGTGTAGCGCCTGAGATTAACGTGAAGAATGCCAACATGACCGTGGCGCGAATCGCATGAGAGGAGTGAGAGAAATGGCTGAACACTACAAGAACCTGGAAAAGGCGATGTGCAAAGAACTTGAAAAACTTGACAAGAAGTACACCGCCGATGTCGAGATGACTCCCACCGACGCTGAACGCGCCGACATGCTGTACCACGCCCTCAAGTCCGCCGCGACCTATCACGCGATGAAGGACGCCGAGGATGAGGACTGGGACGAAGGTGATGAGGAGAGCGGACGGCCTTATCGGATGAACCGTGGCCGCTCCTACGCCAGAGCGCGGGATTCCCGCACTGGCCGGTACATGAGCCGTGACGGCGGAATGGACTACTCTGGGAGATACCCGATGGAGTACATTGAACCGTATTGGGATCGGAGAATGTAAGCACAAAAGAGCCCGCCATGTAAAGTGGCGGGTTTTATGTTGCCGGAAGTTCCGTGCCTTGATTACCATTCATATCCGGCGATAGCCGTTTCCAGCTCGCCCTCGCCCTGTTCGGCAAGGCGGATGAAGTCAAACACCTTTTCGGACCATCCGGCGATGATGTTGGTCCGCTGGCCGTGGAACTGCTGGGTGCCGTATCCCATCAGGTCAATAGCGTGCACCCAGATGTTTCTGCCGGATTGCTTGCGGTATGCGTCGGCAAAGCCCTGCACCGTCCCGTTTGTGTACCAGCCGAGATCGCAATTGCACTCGTTGTCGGAGATCACAATGAGCCGGTCTGCTTTCACGCCAGCCTCGATCATCTTCTTAAAAGGCAGATACATGTTCGTGCCGCCACTGGCCCTTGCTCGGTGAGTCGCCGTTTCGAGGATTGCCGTGTAATGGGACAGGCTGGCGCTGCGGATGTCCGTGTCGAACTCATAGAAGATGCTGTTTTCGCAAATCTTGTTTGCCAGCAGGCCGAGCATCATGCCGATCTCACAGCAGCGAATCTCGGATTTTTCGCTGACGCGGGAACCCATAGAACCGGACGTGTCCACCGCAATAACGGTCGTGCCAGGAAGCCTGGGCATGTTCTCAACGGAGGCCCGCGCAGCGTTTTCCAGCGCGTCATAGGCGCGGCTGCCGGCATTGTCGGGCAGGTTCTTGTAGGCGGAGAGGAAGCGGAAGGGAAGCTGCCGAGACCGGCGCACGGCCTCCGGGTCTTCGATCTTTGCCCAGACCTTTTCAATGTTTCGCGGCTGAGCGTTGATGATGTTGCGCAGGTTGCGCAGCAGCGCCATGTATCCCACCTTTCCGCTGTCGATCAGGTTCTCCCAGGTCTCTCGGTTATTGCCGTGAGCGGAAAGCTGTGTCTCCCAGGTGATGGGCGTTTCAAGCGTGCCTTCCAGCAGCCGCTTCCACATGGCGGACTGTTCTGCGTCCTTCGGCTTCGGGCGCGTCAGGCACAGCACGTCCCGCATTTTGACGGTCTTCCCTTCGCCCTTGTACTTCGCCAGGGTGTACTCGTCGAAGGCGGCGAAGGCGTCCTCCAGGCCCCTGCGGAGGGCGTTCGGGATCGGCTTGCCAAAGGTAGAGAGGTAGAAGGCCAGGATCTCGGTCACATCGTCACCGCGAAGCACTACGCCCCGAATCGTCTTCTTCACATAGGGCTTGCCATCAACCTCGTGCGCAAGGAATCCAACCAGCACATGGCTGACCGTGCGCATGTTGAAAACGCGGCGGGCGAACACGGCCAGCTTGGAAACAAATTCCGGGTCGGCCTTGATGACGCGCTTGATGGTCTCGGTCATGTCCGCCGTGTTGTCGCCGTAAAACTTCTGCTCGTTGAAAAAGCTGGTCAACACCTGCGTCACGAGCTTCTGCCGGTCCGGCATGGCGTAGGCCGCGTGACCGCTGAGATTCGTGGTCTTGATGGTTTGCGTCTGGTTGAACTTTGCCATTGTGATACCTCCTTGTCTTTGAAATCGAAAAGGCAAACGCGACGAAGGGCACAGACGGTTAATTGTCCGATTTACAGTCGAAGGAACCGTCTGCTGCAGTACGCGCTTGCCTTTGGAGAGAGGAGCGATGAAAGGCGGAGAGAGTAACGTTAGTGCTCTATCCGCTGAGCTACCCGCCTCCCATACGGGCGGAGGGGTTGGACTCGAACCAACGACCTCTCGATTACAAAGTCGAAGTAACTCTCTCCTACAATGCGCTCCATGGTGTCGTGCGGATGAAATCGGAACGGTACAAACGGCGCGCTACCATTACGCCATCCCCCGACGGTCGGGGGAGATGGAATCGAACCACCACTACCGGCTCCAAAAGCGAAGTATCCGTTTCCTGCAATACCGCACAGCGCTGTCCCAGGTGGAATCGAACCACCAACCATCCGCTTAACGGGCGGGCGCTCTACCGATTGAGCTATAGGACATTGGCAAGCGGACAAAGGCGGCGACAGTGTTTTTTGCTGCTCTACCGATTGAGCTAACCGGCGCATTCGCCCCGGTATTGGAGTCGAACCAATGACACACATCTTGCGAAGTAACTGCCGCCTGCAGTACCGCTCGTGTCTTTTAGACGATTTCAATTTAGCACAAGGTCACAGTATTGTCAAGTGGCAATCTTGTTATAAACCGCGTTATAAACCCAGCGATATTCAGTGGTATTTGGCGGTATTTTTATGTTTTCTAAGGGTAAAGGAAAACCCCTGTAAACGCAGTGTTTACAAGGGTTTGTGCGGAGAAGCCGGGATTTGAACCCGGGCTCGGTGTAACCCGACTACTCCCTTAGCAGGGGTCGGCAATGCCTTATTTTATGCGGGTTTACGAGGCTTTGCTATAAACTTGTTATCAACGAGCCTTTCGGAATTTCAATTTTTTTGTGTTATAAACCGTGTTATAAGCGGATGTTATAAACAAGGCACAAATTGTTATAAACGGTGCTACTCTGTCGGTTTTTTCATGGTGTCCACAGCTGCGAAAACATCATCTGCGTCCGGGTGGGCATAGCGGTCGAGCATCCTGGAAGTTGACCAGCGCATTGCGCGTTGGACGGTCTGCGGGGCAATGCCTTCCGTGATGGCAAGAGCGGTGGCTGTGGTGTGTCGGCAGCAGTACGGTTCAAGACGGCGGCACCCGGCTTTCTGGAGCGCGGCGTAGTACTGCTCATACCACAGCTTTTCGGAACGGGTGAAGACATAGCCGTCCGGGCGGGCGTTCCTGATAAGGTCTTCCACAACCGGCACGATGTCCACCGGAAGGAAGACGGGGGAGGCCTTGCGCACATTGGTCTTCATGCCGATACCAAGGATCTTGCGATTTTCTATGTCGATGTGCTCGACCTTCAGCGCCTGCATTTCACCCGGCATCATGCCGGTGTAGATCATCAGGAGCGGGATGGCAGCGTCAGTGTCACCGTTCTCGTAGAGTTTCCAGAGCGCCTTCTGCTCCTTGTCTGTGAAGACTTCGCGCACCTTCTCTTCCAGCTTTGGCAGGACGATGAAGGACGGTATGTCCTTGGACGCCCAGCCGTCAGCGCCGACCAGCTTGAACAGATGCGACAGGACCACCTTGCAGTCGCGGGCGGTGTAATAGCTCGTGCTGGTTTTCTCAACAGCATCGCGCAGAAGCGTGACGCTGACCTTGTTAACCGGGATGTGGCCGATGAGCGGTTCCATCTTCTTCCATGCGCCGCGATATGCGACCTGCTTGCTGACGGACAGTTTCGGCAGTTCGTTCTTTTCAAAGGTTTTCCAGTAGGATGCCACGTCCGGAGCCTTCCTGTCGGCATTTGGCGTACCGGAGATCAGGGTTGGCAGATAGTTGATGGCGTCTCGTTTGCTCTTGAATCCGCCTTTTGTTTTCCAAACCGGCTGTAAGCCCGACTTGTTCTTGTCGGTCTTCTTGTAGTGATCCACCACGCGGGCGGTCCAGGTGGAACCGCGCTGGTAGACGGAACCTGTGCCGTTTGGCCGCTTCGACCGCTTGCGCTTTGTGGCGGTCAGTTTCTTTCCGCAGTAGCAGCACAGGGCGGCATCGTCGGGGATGTCTCTGGCGCATTTGGGGCAGAGCATTTTATATCACCTTGCTTATAAAGAATGTCGCAAGTCCAATGATGCGGATGTTCTCGCAAGGGTCGATACCAATTGTCTTTGGCGGATACTTGCTGTTCTCCGCTATAAGTGTGACTGTGCCGTCATTGTTGTGATACACGCGCTTCAATGTGGCCTCGTCGTCGATCAGCACGGCGGCGATTTGCCCGTCCGTCACATCGTCCTGTTGGCGGATGCAGACAAGATCACCATCAAGGATACGCGCACCGATCATGGAGTCACCTTTGCATTCAAGAGCAAAGTCAGCGTTAATGTTTGCTGGTATAGAGGCGTAATCTTCAACATTCTCTTCCGCGAGTATCGGTTCACCACACGCAATTTCACCTATGACAGGTATTGTTTGCATGGCTGGCATCTTGAAAACATTAGTCAAAGCCGAGCCGGATTCGTTCACGGGCTCTGGCGACTTGTCATTTGACCATCCGATAAGATACTTGACATTTGTCCGTAGGGCATTTGCGATAGGCGCAAGTTTATTGGCATCAAGTTTTTCGATAGACCCGTTTTCCCATCTGAATATGGTGGCCCTGGAAACGCCAACCATTTCGCCCAATTCATCTGCACTTATCCCAAGTTCTTTTCTTCTCTCCCGAACTCTCTGAGCGATTGTCATGCGTATTTATCCTCCTTTACGATTTTATTCTATCACAACAGTGTCAAAACTGCAACAACAAAATTGTCAAAAATGCAACTTTGGGTATTGACAAGTGAAACGATGCGTGTTATATTTGCGTTGCAGTCGCAAAACTGAGACTTCAACGGAGAGGAGGGAATGAATTGTTCAGACTCAACCAGTCGAAGCTCGACGGCAAAATCGTTGAAAAAGGGATGACAAAAGAGGGCCTCGCACGGGAGATCGGCGTAGACAGAAGCACGTTTTTCCGCAGGCTCAGAAGCAATACGCTTCGCCTGAAGGACATTCACGCTATTTGCGAGGCTTTGAGTCTTACAAATGAAGAGGCCATCGAAATTTTTTTGGCCAAGCAGTCGCAATAATGCGAATGTTTTAGACGTGAGAAGTGATGCCGACTCAACTGAGAGGTGAAGTGTGATGAGCAAGAAAGGCTTCGACAGAGAAGTGATGGACGCAGCCGACAAAGTGACCGGCGAGGATCTTGATTGGAACCTCAAATACCATCTGCTTTGGCTGTTCAGGGAAACCCGAAAGATGGAAAACGCCGAAAAGCCCGACATCGAGCAAATTCGGCGAAACCTGGAAACCATGAGTCATGTGCGTTGCGTTGTGGACGACCGATCAGAACGGGCGGCGGACAACCTCGGCATGGACTGACGATTGCGGCTTCTCGCTGAAAAGATCACTGAACTTCTTCTCGTTGGCGCGGAACAGTTCAGCCATATGTTCAGGGGAATCCGAATGTGTAGCCGCCCACACAAGGCAAGCTATCACTGGAAGGCTCTGGTCGTGCATGGTTTCACCTCCCTTCTGAAAAAGTGAAACCATCATACCACGGACGAACGCGACAGGCAAGCATGATGACTCAAATGAGAGGTGACAGCAATGGCCAAGTCAAAGATACCGCGATTCACCCCGGCAGAAGCGATGGCGGCGACGGGCCTGTCCAAGGGGCAGTTCAGCAACCGGGCGCTGAAGCTGGGCATTCAACGTGACGGACTGTACACGCTGGACGAGGTCTACCAGATCGTGACCTGCATCCGGCGGTACAAGTCGATTCCAAGGCCGGAAGCTGTCAAGGCGCTCCGCAACGGCCTGACCAAGATGATGGAAGCGCACAACGACAACCTGACCATCATCGTGTACGAAGACGGCAAGGCGCGGACCGTGAGTCTGGAGGGATGAGCATGACGGAGGACAGCATCGCCATGAAGTTGTTCAGCGCGACGGCTGACAACCAGTGGCTGGCGAGAGAGCTGAAGGACTGCTGCAACGAACTATGCCTGCGGTGCGGGGATTACCGGAATGAGCATCTCGGCGCTTGCGACAGTTGCCGATGGAAGGAAGTGCGGCATGGAAACATTGGACGAGGTCAGGCGAAGCAATAAGCCGTTCCTGATCCCGGATGACATCGCGCCGATCCTGGGCTGCCATCCACAGGCCATCCGGGAAGAAGCGCGTGACAGGGGGCTTCCGTTTCCGTTCATCCTGATCGGGAACAGGACAAAGATCCCCCGGTTACCCTTCATCGAATTCATGACGAAGTTACCGGCAAATACAGGAGGCGCGGAAGATGACCATCAGGAGAGCATATAAGCACGAGCGGCGCGAGAAGAGCGAGCGCGAGATCGAGTTTGCCTGTGAGTGCCTTGGCGGCGTACTCGGCGCGGTGGTGCTGACAATGCCGATCTGGATGATCCTGCTTGGCATCATCTGACGGTCCGGACGTGACGGCCAGACCGACAGGGAAGGGAGGTGAACGGCATGATTACGGCGCGGGAAGAGCGGGACGAGCGGATGCGGCTGGTGGAGCACAGCTGTCAGCTTGCGGAACTGATTCACATGATGACGGCGAACGCGATTGCGTCCAACGCCCCGGACGGATGGCTGCTGACGCTGGCATCCGAACTGTCCGAGAAGGTGCGCATGGAAGCGTGCGCTGTAAACGAAAGAGCCTGACCGGGGATGTTTGGGGAAACATCGGTCAGACCCAACGGCTACAGGCGAAAGTAGCTGAGACTATTGTATCAGATTCAGTTAAAAAGTCAATAAGAGAGGTGCTGGAAATGTTGGACATCGAGAACGGCATGGTGGTCGGGGCAGACGCGGAGTGGGAACGGCTGAACGCGGACACGCCCTACGACAAGGCAGACATCCCGCAGATGGAAAGCTATCTCTGGGATGTTGAGGAAGTCGCTACCCTGGTGGAATGGGTGTGCGGGCTGGACGAGGATGCCGTCACGGAGGAGGACGCGGTCGCGATCTACGACCACCTGAACCGGGACGAGGTTGACCGAGAGTTGCGGCGCTGGTTTGAGACCGCCGACCGGGAAAAGTACGACAAATGGTGGCACGAGCGGAACGACTGGATGTATGAGAAGGACGGTGACCGCTGATGGCAACCTTCCTGATTGCGAGAGACCTGCAATCCGGCAAGAGCGCACCGGTCCGGATGGACGGACGGACGTTCGTGATGTTCGGTGAGTACGTTCTACAGACCACACCGACCGGCGCGGAACGCATAGGCAAGGTCGTCACCACAGAGTTCGACATCGCCGACAGCGACGTGGAGAGTTTCGCCGCCGCATGGGGCTTCTACCCGAAGAACATCGGCACGGCGAAGGCGATCCTGACCATGCGGGAGACGGTCCAACAGGACGCTGACATGGACATGACTCCGCCGGAACTGGAGTGATCGGCATGGCGGAACAGGAACAGTATGTCAAACCGCTCACCGGGAACGAGTACGCCGCGCTACAGACGCTCTTCGCCGTTGTGTCGGCGTGGCAGGAAGCCTGTGAGAACGGCGCACTGAAGCAGCGCATCCGGGAGTCCGGCGGCACCCTGTGGCGGGATGTCTGCCTGCTCCGGTCGCTCTCCGAAAAGACCATGCGGCAGATCCTCAAGAGCATTCCCGCGAAGAAACTGCAACACATCCAGGCGGAACTGAGCATGACGCACCTGTACATCAAGGTAGCGCCGCCCGGACTGCCCGGAATGCCGGACATGCAGGGCTACAGTTACACCCCGACCGCCGCGCTCAACACGATGCTACAGCACGTCTGCGAAACCGAGTGCGGCCTGTGCGACAAGACCGAAGCGGAGAGCCGGAAGTGCAAGTGGCGAAAGGCCATTGAAGAAGCGCTCCCGCATGAGGTCGGCAAGGACAAGGGCGGGAAGTGCAAATATTCGGATATTGTGCTTGGACTGGAAACAGTCGATGAATAAGGCTACACATCCAAAGAATGAAGATGCAGATTGCATTTGATAAGGAGAGAAAACCATGAAAGAAATGAAAGTGAAGATCACCCTGACCGAGGAAATGCTTGGGATGTCCCCTTCTGACAAGGATGTTTATTCAAACTTCATTGCCGGCAACGCACCCGACGCGCCCAGCATGGAGGAAGAGATTGCCGCCATCGGGACGGACGGCGTGGAGGAGAAAGGAACAACCGTGTTCCCGCGTGACACGAACGGCAACCCGATCATGTGGGACTATCAGATCCGTGGCTTCTTCAAGGATGCTTGCGGTATGCTCCGGAGGATCCCGAAGACGAAGTCCAGCGCCATGAAGGCGTACAAGAAGATCATCGACGGCCTGATCTTCGTGAAGGAAAGGATGATTCCGATCAACGTGAACGGCGAGTGCGGAAACTGCCAGCGCCCGCTGCGGGCACAGACCGCACAGGGAGAACGTATTGCCCTGGCCGCAAGCGAGACCGTGCCGACCGGATCCACCATCTGCTTCACTGTGCAGACCATGCTCGACGATGACATGGAGGCCGTGAAAGAGTGGCTGAATTACGGCACGTTCCGTGGCCTTGGCCAGTGGCGGAACTCTGGCAAGGGCCGGTTCGCTTGGGAAGAAATCGGGTGATGAAGCAGCATGATTAAGAACGGCAGACCCTACACCAACGAAAATGGATGTGTAGATGGCTCTTTAATCACACACTGCGAGCCTCACGAGGTGCGTGAAGTTGGCGAATGGATTAAGAAGAACATACGGCCCGCCAGAACGATCTATTGTGTAACAAGTTACGGATTGAAACATTCGGTGGAAGGCGCAACAAATATTTATCTAACCAACAACCAGTTTAAGGATGCTATGTTGCTTGCCGGATACAAGCCGGTCGATCCGGACGAACTAAATTGGCGCTATCGGATACAGTTTGTAGACGAATTCAACAACAATCCATTCTTGCGCTGGGCCAAGCGTTTCTCTCATGAAGATTCCCCTCGCGGCGACTTTGTCCGTGACGCGAGTTGCGCGAATTGCTTGGATATTGGCTTCCCGGTGTTTGCCGATTACTCGATCATCCTTAATTACCTTTACAGTATCGGTGCGTGTCAGGAAGCGATTGATGCATTTGATGAATTGTGGTCAGAATATTCCGGAAACGAACAAAATGGTGGTTGTGTGAAGCGATACGGAGTGGCGGAGAACTGATTTGCGGAGAACTGAACAGACACGGACTTGCTTCGAATCGTGTGGCTAAGACCCGATAAGGAATAGATCTGACCCGCGGTGATGGGCAACGAAATGGAACTGCTCAGAGTTGCTTTGACCAGAGACGGAATCGCGTGGATGAGAACGGACTCGACATGGATGGGCACGGAATCGCGGTGATCTGATCTGATAAGGAGTGGAATTGCGATGAACGGAAACGGATTGGATCAGAATAGTATAGCAGATAACTGAACCGAGATGAAATGGAGGCGCAGTGATTGGCTCCGACTTGAAACGGAGTTGCTCTGAACGGATAAGACCGGAAACGGAAAGGCACGGTTAAGAGGAGAGAAGCAGCGGATTGGCCGCGCACCGACACGACGGGAGATGGAGTGGAAAGGCAAGGACCCGAGCCGAGCCGAGTAGCAATGGAAGCGAATCGAACAGCGCCGATAAGAAACGGAAAAGATCCGAAGAGCCTGGAACAGAAAAGGACCTGCTCTGCACAGAAAAGCAGCAAAACGCACGCCACCATCACGCAAAAAGGAGATCACCAACATGACCGTCACACAAGACACCATCTTCGACGTAGGCCAGTATCTCTACCATCGCCGCAAGACCGTCGGCAAAACCATGCTCGACATCGAGCACACCCACGGCGTGTCGCACTCGACCGTGGACGACATCGAGAGCGGCAAGACCAAGCCGCTGCTGTACACGCTGGTGCTGATCTGCGAGGCGCTGGGACTGGAAGTCGTGATCCGGGAGAAACAGCGGTGAAGCCGCCGTGCAAGGACTGCCCGGAGCGGAACGAACTGTGTCATGCGACCTGCGAGAAGTACAAGGCATACAGGGCGGAGCGCGAGGCGCTCTACGAAGATCGCCACCAGCGCTGGGAACGCAGACACGAAGTCTCTGAACAGATGCTGAAGCGGGCACAGGCCAAAAAGCGGAAGAAGCAATGAAAGCGAGGCGATGCGAATGAAGGTGGTCATCATCTTCAACAACGGCGGACACATCACGTTCGACCCGGACAAGGTGCTGGTCGTCCCGGTCGTCGAGTCGGTGCGCGACTTCCGGCATGAACTGCGCGACGGCAAGCTGGTTGTTGTCCGCGACCAAATCACAGCCATCCAACCGCTGCGGGAAGAGGAGGCATGGGACGCATGATCTGGCTGACCGCAATCCTCCTGATCGTCGCCAATGCGAACGGCGTGACCATCCCGGTCCCGGCATGGATCGTCTGGGGCGTGTGGGCGATTGTCGCAACAGCAGCAGTCTTCCTGCGTGTGGAGGACGAAGAAGACTAACCACCCCGCCCAGCCTTCAAGGCAAGCGGAACATTTCACCTCACCCGTGCCGCCCTGTGTTCTGCGCGCACCAGGGAGCGCGGAGGGCATTGAAGGGCGACTGTGGGCGGGGACATGGTTCAGCGGTCAGCCATAAACCGCTCCGGGCGGGGAGCCTGTGAAACGGCGAATGCCGCGTAGCTCGTGAGGATCCGCCCGGTTACAAATAGCGAAATGTTAGGAGATGAACATGATGACAGTCGAAGAACGCGCCGGTGCGTTACTTACAAAGAAAGACCTTTCCGAAGAACGCCACAACAAGTCTTTGACCAGCGAACAGGTCTATGCCGACTTCTGCCATAACCTGGAGCACCCTTTCCTTGCGATCATCGGAGCTGATGCCAAACGCTATGCACGCACCGGGGAACCGTTTGTGTTGCATCGCAGGATCACGGTTTTGACGGAGACTGACGATGAAGCGCGTGCTCTCTACTACAACGAAGGGGACACATGGAGAATCTCAGGCAATGCCCTTATATGGAAGTGGCTGAGAGACACCTATCCGGGCCTGCAAACGCCGGGAATGCGGTTTGGCACAAAAGGGGAAAAACTTCTGCTTGAGAACAACCCTGACAGATACCAGTTCGTGCGCGACATCTACAAAGAGCGGATCAAGCGCAAGCAAGCTGAAATTGAGGAAGCGAGGTGAACTAACCATTGAAAATGATCGAGCACGGGCTTTCCGAGGCCCAGTACAACGAGCGAGACGGCATACGGAGAAGTGCCTTATGGAAAATCTCCAGAAGTCCGCAACACTTCAAGTACGAACTGGAGAACCCGCCGGAACGGTCCCAGGCATTTCTGTTCGGCGCAGCCGCTCATGACGCCGTACTGCTCCCGCACACTTTCTCCAAGCAGTACGCGGTAGCCAAGTACGACGGACGGACCAAGGACGGAAAAGCGGAACGGCAGGAAGCCACAGAAAAAGGCATCACGCTCTTGACTGTTGACCAGATGAACGCCATCGACGGCATCGTCAAGGCCATTGAAGACAACCCAAAGGCAAAGCGGATGCTGGACGGACCGCACGAGATCAGTTACTTCTGGACGGACGAGAGCACCGGAGAACTGTGCAAGTGCAGAACGGACTGTGAAACGAACATAGACGGCCAGCACTTCATCGTTGATCTCAAGACATGCGCGGATGCCAGTACGGATGCCTTCATGCGCGATGCCATCAAGTACGGATACTTCATGCAGGCGGCGATGTACTGCGAGGGCGTGAAGACCGTGACAGGCGTTGACAGCATCTTCGTCTTCGTGGCGGTCGAGAAAGAAAGCCCCCACGCCATCAACATCATCCCGTGCGAAGAGAGCCAGATCCGTCTTGGCCTGGACGGTGACAGGTACGGGAGAGTCAAGGGCTACCGCGAATTGCTTGGAACATACCATAGGTGTAAGGAATCCGGGAAGTGGCCAGGCCCGATGGGCTTCGATGATGAGATCAGCAGGTTCAGCCTCCCACAGTGGCTGACTGATGAAGAAAAAGAGGAGTGAACAAGATGAGTGAGACCACAGCGGTATCTGTTCCGCAGGAGCAGGACACGCAGACCGCGCTGACCAAGGTGCCGACCACCGGCGTCGCTGACATCTGGCTGGACAAGGAGCGCTTCGACCAGGCGGTACGCGTGGCATCTGCCTTCAGCCGGACCGACATTGTGCCGCAGAACTACCAGAACAAGCCGGAGAACTGCCTCATCGCGCTGGATGTTGCCGCCCGGATGGGCATGAGCCCGCTGACGGTAATGCAATCACTATTTGTGGTCAAAGGCCGTCCGACCTGGTCCGGTCAGGCATGCATGAGCATGATCCAAGGGTGCGGCAAGTTCACAGACGTGCGGCTGGTATACACCGGGACGAAGGGCACGGAGAACCGTGGCTGCTACATCGAGGCCACCCGCATCTCGGACGGTGAGATCGTCGAGGGCACCGAAGTCACGCTGGCGATGGCGCGAGCCGAAGGATGGACAAGCAACAGCAAGTGGAAGAACATGCCGGAACAGATGCTCGGATATAGGGCAGCGGCATTCTTCGCAAGGCTCCATTGCCCGGACGCACTGATGGGCTTCCAGACAGCCGAAGAGGTGGAAGACGTGAGCGGAAACACCAAACCGAAGAGCACAGCACAACGGCTGGCGGCGGCACTGAAAGTAGATGCGGCACCGACAGCGGAACAGACCAACAGCGTGGCGGAGGCGCTGAGAGCGGAATAAGGAGGACAACATGAACAAATGCAGTTTTACCGGGCGGTTGACCAAGGATCCGGTGGTGCGGCAGACCCAGAGCGGGATCTCCGTGGCGAGCTTCTCCCTGGCGGTTGACCGCCCCGGCACGGGCAAAGACAACAAGATCACGGACTTCTTCGACTTCACGGTATGGGGCGGCAAGGATGGCCCTGGACGCGCCGGTGTGATCGAGAAGTACTTCCACAAGGGCGATGCCATCACGATCACGGACGCAAACGCACAGGTGCGGAAGTGGAAGGACAAGGACGGCAACGACCGCCAGACTGTGGAGTTTGTAGTCCGGGACTTTGAGTTCGCGATGGGCAAGCGCGGGGACGGGCAGACCGGGCAAAATGCACAGCCGCCCGAACGGCCTGCCCAGTTCACGCAGGTCGATAACGACAGCTTACCATTCTGATGAGCAAGAAATACGAATTGCTTGGGCAGAGGTTCGGAAACTTGACCGTTGTTGAGAAGTGTGAGTCTAATGCACACGGTGAAATTAAATGGAAGTGTATATGCGATTGCGGAAATGAGCACTTCGCAACATCGCATAGGCTCATTACTGGAGAAACGCAGCGTTGCACAGAATGCAAGATTGAGTTGATCAGGAAGGCCAATACAACGCACGGGTGTAAACCAGCCGAACTGTACTGGAAGTATCAAAACATGCTCACACGTTGCTACAACAAGAAGTACACCTTGTTCCACAGATACGGCGGTAGGGGAATTAAAGTGTGCGACGAGTGGAGACATTCGTTTGTGGCCTTCAGAGACTGGGCTCTGAGCCATGGCTACAAGACGGGTCTCACGCTTGACAGGATAGACAATGACGGAGACTATAGCCCAAACAATTGCAGATGGGCAACTGTGACAGAGCAAGCAAACAACAGATCAACAAACAGAATCGTTACTGTCAACGGAGAAACGGACACACTGGCCAATTGGGCAAGAAGGGCAAACGCAAAATACTCGTACATTCAGCACCTTCTCGACATTGGAATGGACCCGGACGATGTGATTGGCTCGCTATTACAAGAGGTGTCGCACAAATGATCGTTTCTGACACCCGCGAAAAAGCGAACGATCACGTTCTCAAATACTTCGACAGGCACGGCATTGAATACAGGGTTGCAAAAGTAGACACAGGTGACTACATGCTGGATGAGAGACCAGACTTAAGGGTTGAGAGGAAAAAATCACTGTCAGAGCTTTGCATGAACCTGTGTTCGCCGGACCGGCGGCGGTTCTACAACGAGGTCCGCAGGGCACATGACCATGGCATCCGGCTGGTGATCCTGTGCGAGCAGGCCGGAATCAAGACGTTCGCGGACATCGCCGGATGGAAGAACAAGTATGGCAAGGTCACCGGGCGGCAGTTGCAGGACGCGATCTACCGGCTTGAGGTGGGCTACAGCGTCCCGGTACTCTTCTGTGACAAGCGGAGCACCGGGCGCAGGATCATCGAAATACTGACGGAGGACGCATCCGACCCGGCACAGGGATGAAATGCAGATTCAAGATACTGACGGAGGTAAAACAACGATGGAGAACATCGACTTTAACGGTGACATCCTCAGACGGATGGGTTTCGGTGAAGCGATGGACGCGCTGAACCGACTTGTGGAGTCCGCGACCGTTGGTGGCAAGAAGGAAAAGCCCGAACCGGTGCAGGACGAGGAGGCAAAGCGGCGGGAGATGATGAGTGAAGTGAACCGCCGCTTCGCAAGCGATGTGCGGGCGATGTACGAAGCATTCGAGGACGCCGGGTTCGACGCGCATGAGGCCTTCGTCCTGACGCACGACTTCATGCTTCAGATGATCGCGAAGAAATGACACGCGACGCTGTGCCGCTGATCAAGCAGACCCTGACGGCAAAGGACGTGGCAGTCGCGCTCGGCCTGAAGGTTGACCGGAACGACCGATGCCCATGCCTGTGGCACAACGACCGCCACCCAAGCATGAAGCTCTACCCCGGCGACCGTGGGTGCTACTGCTTCGCCTGCCATCAGGGCGGGGACGTGATCGACATGACGATGCAAGCGCTGAACGTGCCGCTGAAGGACGCTGTAGCGTGGCTGAACGAGGCGTTTCACCTTGGACTGGACAACGGTCCGGCAGACGGTGAAACCGCCATGAAGGCCGCGAAGAGCGCCGCAGACAGGCGCAGGAGAGCGCGGGAGGCAAAGACCGCCATGCGAAACCACATCCTCGATCTTCAGCACGACGCGGACGCACTCGCAAGGATCGTGGACGAAGCCATCGAAGCCGAAAGGCCGAGGCGGTACAGCGACGGTTTCTCCGACCGCTTCACCGCCGCCCTGATGGCGAGAGAGGAACTGGCCGAGATCAATACGGATCTGGCCGTGCTGCTCATGAGAGAGCAGGAGACAAGGACATGACAGACGCGGAAGTCATCGCTACGCATCAGGCGTATGCGGACCAACACAAGAAGGCCTTCCGGGTGGCGTTCGACTGCTTGAATGCACTCTGGCCGCCGAAGAACGACCCGGAATGGTTCATGAACACCGCTTACCCGATCTGCGCGGCGGCGTACATCGAGAACCGGGAGAACGCGCTGGCGCGGGAGATGGTGATGATGGTGTTTGGGTATTTGGAGAGAATGGCTGGACATTTACGAGATCAGGTGTAAAAATGACGTATGAAGAGTATCTGAAGCAAAAGAAGATCACAACGGAAAGCACAGGATTTGAGTGCCAAAACAGAAACCCAAAGCTGTTTGACTGGCAAAACGACGTCGCACTGTGGGCCATAAGAAAAGGCCGCGCCGGGATTTTCTCCGACTGCGGCCTCGGCAAGACAGCTATTCAGCTTTGGTGGGCACAGCAAATCACCGAGCATGAACATCGTCCTGTTCTGATTCTTGCGCCTTTGGCCGTGGCACAGCAGACGAAACGGGAAGGTGACAAGTTCGGTGTGCCTGTTACGGTATGTCGGACACAGGCCGACGTCAGGGATGGCGTGAACATCACCAACTACGAGATGATGAATCACTTTGACGCCGATGCCTTCTGCGGGGTTGTGCTGGACGAAAGCGGCATCCTGAAAGCCTACATGGGAAAGACAAAGCGTGCGCTGATTCGGATGTGGGAAAACACGCAATACAAACTCGTCTGCACAGCCACACCGAGTCCGAACGACCAAATGGAGATTCTGAACCAGGCGGAGTATCTCGGCGTCATGAAAAGCAACGAAGCGCTTGCAATCTGGTTCATCGCGGATCAGAGCGCAATGGGAACCTACAGGCTTAAACGTCATGGCATTGAATCGTTCTGGGACTGGTGCGCCACATGGTGCGTATGCTTTCAGAAGCCGAGCGATCTGAGCAGCCGATATTCGGATGACGGCTACGACCTCCCGCCGCTGAACGAGCACGACGTTGTGCTGCCAATCGACGAACTGGACGAGACATTTACTGACGGACTTGTCCGGAATATTCAGACAAGCGCCACCGGGTTTCACAAGGAAAAGCGCGTCACGCTGAAGCAGCGTTGCGCCAAATGCAAGGAAATCGCCGACGGTATTGACGGGCAGGTGCTGATCTGGTGCTTCACCAACGATGAAGCAGACGAATTGAAACGCATTATGCCGGATGCAACGGAGATTCGCGGGAGCGACAGCGTTGAAGTAAAGGAAAAGGCCGTTGAGGACTTCGCAAGCGGAAAGATTCGGGTGCTGATTTCAAAAAGCTCCATCTTTGGTTTCGGTATCAACTGGCAAAACTGCTGCAACGCCATCTTCTGCGGCATGGATTACAGCTATGAAGGCTATTACCAGGCCGTCCGCAGGCTGTACAGATTCGGCCAGCAGAATCCCGTCAACTGCTATCTTGTTATCGGGAGCACAGAACAAAACATCCTGAACACGATTCGGGAAAAGCAGCGTCTCCAGGATGTCATGCACCAAGGCATTGTGAGCGCGATGATTCGCCGGAATGAGGTTGGTGAACGAAAATACTTCAAAAAATACAAGCAGGAAAACAGGACAGTTGACGTTCCTGAATGGCTGAGGAGTGAAGTGCCATGAGCGAAACGATTTCCAAGATTCCGTGCGTGACCGGGCGGGATTACTGTCTCTACAACGGAGACTGTGTAGAGGTGACAGCAGGACTTCCAGATAACAGTGTTGACTTTATGGTGTTCTCTCCGCCGTTTGTCAACCTGTACATCTACAGTGACGACATCCGGGACATGGGCAACTGCAAGGACATGGACGCTTTCTTTGAACAGTATAGCTATTTGACCGAAAACCTGTACCGGATCCTCCGCGTCGGGCGGCTGATGGCCGTTCACTGCAAGCAGACCGTGCGCTACAAGGGGCGAGACGGCGTGGCCGGATGGACGGACTTCCGTGGCGAACTGATCCGCCACTATGAGAAGCACGGGTTCACCTATCACAGCGAGGTCGTCATCTGGACGGACCCGGTTCTCGAAATGCAGAAGACAAAAACCCAGCGTCTCCTGTACAAACAGCTTCGCAGCGACGCTTCGCACAGCGGAATCGGAATGCCTGAGTATCTGCTGATTTTCCGCAAGTGGGATGAGGACATGGAGGAACAGGAAATCCCCATCCGGCACTACGCGAACGAGGCTGAATGCAAGCGTAACGGCGGGGATGAGCTGCAGGTGTTTCCGCTTGAACAGTGGCAGCGATATGCGTCTCCGGTGTGGTTCGACATCCCCAGGACTGACGTGCTGAACGCGAAGGGAGCGCGGAGCGAGGAGGACGAAAAGCACATCTGTCCCTTGCAACTCACGGTCATTCAGCGGGCAATCGAGCTGTGGAGCAACCCCGGCGAGATTGTTCTGACCCCGTTTATGGGGATCGGCAGCGAGGCCTACATGGCTGTCAAGCTGGGCCGCAAGGCAATCGGGATTGAGTTGAAGGAAAGCTATTTCCAACAGGCCGTCCGCAACGTGGAAGATGCGGCACACAAAAACCAGATTGACATCTTCGAGATTTTACAGCAGGTTTCGGAAAATACGGAGGTTACGGATGCACGAGATGAAGCTGGGGAGTCTGTTTGATAAGAGCAAAATGGCATGCCAATGACAGAGACAACGGCGGACTTGAGATTTTCTGCGAAGTCGAATCGGAGGATGACGATGCTCCATAACGTAAAAATCACACCAATTGATGATGGCCACTACGCCGTAGAACTTGACGGCAAACCTGTCAATGGCGTGACGGATGTGAAGATCACGATGTCGGTTGATAGTTTGCCGGTCGTATGGATGTGGGTCACTGCCAGATCCGTCGATGTCGAACTGTTGAACGCGGACGTTGAAATGGCGAACAGCAAGGAGAACGAATAATGCTTAACCAAGGCATGATGACATCCAACACGGACGAATGGGAGACGCCTCAATGGCTGTTCGACCAGTTGAACGCTGAGTTTCACTTCACACTTGACCCGTGCAGCACAGACGAAAATGCTAAGTGTGAAAAGCACTACACCCGAAAAGATGATGGCCTCACAAAAGACTGGTCGGGTGAGGTTGTCTGGTGCAATCCTCCATACGGAAAGCAGCTTCCGTTGTGGGTGGAAAAGTGCGCAAAACACGCAGCCGGGGGGGTACAGCGGTAATGCTTATCCCAGCCAGGACAGATACCATGGCGTTTCACAAGTGGATATACGGCAAGGCCGAAGTACGGTTCCTTCAAGGGCGGCTCCGGTTCGGCGATGCTAAGAATAATGCACCGTTTCCAAGCATGATAGTTATCTTCAGGGAGGGATATGATGGCAAAGGTTTGGTGCAATGACACCGACTGCTGGTACAACAACGGCAGGAAGTGCAAAGCGAAAGAGATCGCCGTGTTTGACGGCGAGTGCATCAGTTGCCGGTACGGCAAGCCTGAGAAGGGCGACAAGCGACTCAGCCGTGACGCGGAGCAGGTCCGCAAAGACCGGGAGGCCAAGCGCGTGTCGAGCAAGATCATGAAGGACATGCTGGAGCGGATGAACGGGGAACTGAAGGGGGACAAGAAATCGTGACACTGAACGAGTACCAGCACTTGGCGGCACGGACCATCCGGACGGAGATGGGGTCTGACGCCATGATGAACCACGCCCTGCACGGGATGGTATCGGAGGTCGGCGAACTGCACGGCCTGCACCAGAAGGTATACCAGGGCCATCCGATGGACGAGGAACACGCGAAGAAGGAAGTCGGTGACGCTCTCTGGTTTATCGCTGAATACTGCACCGCGCACGGGTGGGAACTGAACGAGGTCGGACAGATGAACATCGACAAGCTGAAGGCACGGTTTCCTGACGGATTCTCTGAGGAGCGCAGTCTGCACCGGGCGGAGGGGGACGTATGATCGAGATTGAAACGCTGAAAGTGAGTGGCTTCGGTCCGGCCTTGGTCGGAATGCGAAACCCGCTGGACAGTTGGTCCAAGAGCGACACAGTAAACGCCAATACGGACAACGCCATCCAGATCGGCGATGCCGACAAGGATCTGTCCATCCGCCTCCAGAAGGCCGGTCCGGAACACTGCAAGCATCTGCGGATGGTGACAGTCTACGCCGACATCACCGCGCCGCTGTACTGGTACAAAGAGGCTGACACTTACAGGGCCGGGGTTGAGAAGGTGAGCTGCTCAACCATGCACACCATCACCAAGAAGCCGTTCGACATCACGATGTTCAGCCATGAGCACCTGACGGTCCGGTCAACCAACAGCCTGCAAATGACCATCGACACGCTGAACGACTACCGGACGTCCTATCTCAACGCGGACAGCGCAGAGGACAAGAAACTGTTCTGGTGGCAGCTGATCCAACTGCTCCCGACAAGTTTCAACCAGCGTCGAACCTACATGTTCAGCTACGCCGCGCTTCGGAACATTTACCGCCAGCGTGAAGGGCACAAACTGGATGAGTGGCACAGATTCCGGGATTGGTGCGAGTCTCTTCCGGAAGCCTGGATGATTACAGAATGACACGGCCCGGATTAAGCGCCGACAGAGAGCGAGCATCCTGGGAGAATGACAGACTATTCCGGCGCGGCCACGCCCGCATGGGGGATATGTGACTTTCGACATCGCCGCCGGGCTCGGCACCAGAGGGTCGTTTGAAGGACTCAACAAGGCTTTGATTGTCGGCCTGTTCCCGTTTTGCTACCTCTGGCCCGCCGCAAAGCCCGACCGTGCGCCGCGCATCTTATCTTTGAGATCGCGAAGAAAAGTTTGCGATAGCGAACAAAAACAGGAGGAGAACATCATGAAAGAAATCCCGTACATCGAGCCGAGAATGCTGAAACTGACCCAGATCGACGAGTTCCACTACGCGAAGGTCGTGGACGTGGAGCGGCTGCTTCACGACATGCGGAAGGAAATCTACGACAACGCGGAGTACGAACTGAACGAGGACGGCACGAAGAAGTGGCACCTTACCGAGGCGGAGAGTGCCGTCATCAATGCGCTGTTCTTCGTCGGCTCCTGCGTCCGCAAGCAGCTGATGGTCACCTGCGAGACCCCGGACGAAATCCGCGCGATGCACGAGCGCATCCGCAACATGTACTACGCCGGGAAATACTACCTCAGCGAAAAGAGCGAGGACGAGAACGGCAAACCGACGCTGATCTACTTCCGCAAGTACTGCCCCGGCCTGATGGCGTCGCGGCTGAAGGAAGAGGGCAAGACCGAGGAGGAAATCGAGGAGGCCATCACCGAGCATCAGGGCGACCCGGCATTCACCGATGTCAGCAAGTACGCGATGCTGTTCGAGAGCCTGGAAGAGGCTGAGAGCCACAAGACCTACCTCAACCACAACTTCAAGACCCATCTGGAAGTGCATCCGGCCTTCCTGCTCAACGGAAAGCGCTGCCGGCAGATGCTCGACACGCTGCTGAAAGGCGGTGCGGCAGATGGGGAAGCTGAACGGCAGGAAGATTGAGGCGATGTACAGCAAGTTTGGTCCCGGCCCGGAAGGAGCTAACTGCCGCACTTGCGATAACTGCATCCGTTACATTCCGACCGACCACCACTACTGGAAATGCACGCAATACGGCGTGACCAGCGGCGAAAGCACCGACTGGCGTTTGAGCTGGCCCGCGTGCGGGTGCTACAACCGCGAGAGCGGCGAAAGGCCCGTGATCGAGCAGCTGAAGCACACGCCACGCGCTGTCCTGACCCGGACGGAGTGCGAGGGGCAGACAACCATGTTTTGAAGGCCATTAGGGCACCAAATGAAAGGTGCGGCGGATTCAGAGGCCCGGCAAATGACCGGACACCGCGTGATCCGCAGGGCGGGACTGGCCATCCCATTGTACAGCGCATGGCGGGGGCGCTGAACCGGTTGCGAATTGTCACCAGTTCAACGAAGGAGGAACAGACGAAATGACTGAGCCGCTGTACGATTTGACCGTGAATTTCAAAAACCTGACGGACGAGGGTGCGCGTGGTTTGGCGCTTTGGATCGTCTCGTCACCTGAGACGGCGCATATGGTCTACTGGATGAGCAAGGCAGAGGCGGAGGATGACGGCGAAACGGAGCGGACAGGGCATTGGACGGAACCAGAGCCGGGATTTTACGAATGTAGCGCATGCCGAAACACGCAGATTGACAAAACGGATTTTTGCCCAGACTGCGGGGCGCGGATGGAGGTTGAGCGTGATGAGGTATGAGCGTGGCAACGTGGTTGTTGCCATTGAGACGATTGATGGATTCGGGAAAAACCCCGGCCTGTATATCGGCACAAACGTTCCAAACACGGTGTGGAAAGTTGCGAGCTTCAGAAGTGCGGACAAAGCACAGACGTTTTGCAAATGGTTGGAGTACATAATGGGTATGATGGAGGAAGAGCCGGAGGAGGTGAGCGGGGATGAGGCCGATAGACGCTGATGAGCTGCTTGCCAGAATGCGAGAGCGTTGCGATTCGTGCCAGCACAGCGGCAATCGCGAGCATTGCCTCAATCTGTGCGAGTGGCGCGAGGCAATGGACGAGGTGGACGATATGCCGGAGATCGAGGCCAATGTGACCGCAACCGGCAACGGCGTGGCCATCGGCACGGTGCGCGGCGGGCTGGTGATCCAGCGGGCGAAAGAGATCACAAACATCAAGGACGTGGGGGTGTTCTACGGGTGAGCGAGGACCTGACGAAGCAGGGCTACAGTACGTTGCTTCTTGGGAGTGCATTAACTGCGGGAAAATCGTTACGGAAAAAACAGCGTATTGCCCAGGATGCGGGACGCGGATGGAGAGTGGGCAATGAGGACGCTCTACAAGCGGATTGCCGATTGGCGCGGCACGGACTTCAAGCATAAGCCGAAATCATGGCGCGAATGGAAACAGGAGCAGACGCGGCGGTTCAGGCGGAAGGACAAGCAGGCAGTGAAAGACGAGGAAAAGATGAACGGAGGCGGTCGGGATGACTGATATTAGAGCATTGCGGCATGCACTGAAACCCGCAATCGACACATCCTTTCGCAATAACCTTGGGGATGTGAAAATCCCTGCAGGTTTAGCAATGCAGATCGACGATGCGCTCCGGGAGCAGGAGCCTGTGAAGCCCGAGTTTGATTCACTCGATGGAAATGTTGGGAGATGGCGTTGCGGCAATTGTCAAGTTAGCTTGGGAGCCGTTCGTCCACCATACTGCTGGCATTGCGGAAGGAAGGTGAAGTGGGAATGAATGAGCACGACAAGGTAGTATTATGGCTAAGCAGTTTTTTGAAAAACACTGAGCCTTTGGTGTTAGTTCCGAAGCATCTAATTAAACTAATATACGGCGAGTTGACAAAACAAGAAAAAATCGAACCGATTATAGGTCAGAGGGAGTCAGATTTCCGCTCCGAAATTGTAGATGTCCCCTTGTGCGGGAATTGCAGACATGAACTGGATAGATATGAACTGGGTCATGGTTGGCAGTATTGCCCACAGTGCGGAAAGGCGGTGAAGTGGGATTGACTAACCAAGAAGCAATTGAGATTCTGAAAGCAAATTATCCCACATCAAACTATTCAGAACTTCGTGAGGCTGTAGATATGGTTCTCACACTTCTTCAGAAGCAGGAGCCTGTGAAGCCAGAACTGCGTATGAGTAGGCACGGATTTAGACAATGGGTTGTATGCGGAAATTGCTATGGAAAGATAGATGGCGGAGACGACTATTGCCGCCATTGTGGAAGGAAAGTGGTATGGAATGAATAAAAAGATGACGATTGAAGAAACTATCAATGGACTTCAAAGCATGATTCAAAGCAAAAAGTTTATTGAACATGATTTTAATGGAGTTGTAGATGAAGATGTTTGTGAACGTGCCATTGAACTGCTGAAAGAGCAGGAAGCCGTTAAGCCGCATCTAGATGTAGATGAATAGAAGTGCGGGAACTGCGGTCACAGTTTGGAACATCAGGAAATGCTCGGTGACAATGTGCTGTTCCATGAATAGTACAATTACTGCCCGAATTGCGGGAGGATGGTGAAGTGGGATGCCTAGACTGATTGATGGAGACAGGCTTATTGACTGGCTTCGCATAGTACCGCTTGAAAACGGGATGATTGACCCGGATGAGGTCGTAGACCATATTCGCGAAATGCAGATTATAAGGCCCGACCCGCCGAAGGAGGAAGAAAAATGAAATATAACATCAAGGTCGGAGAAAAATATCTGGTTGGGGAAAACATACACGAAACATTAAATGGAACTGTAACAGGTGACACAACGGCAGTGTATAGCAGATTTGTAGGAGAAATGAGCGCGTATGATTTTTGTGAAACGGCAGACGAAGCGTCTTGCTTTGATCGAGTAACGGCATGTGATTATGTCCGCGGAATTATGGAGCGCCAGAACTACGGATTTTATCTTGGAGATATAAAATTGTTTGATGCCGAACACGAGGAAACGATTGTCCATTGCAAACACGAGGAAAATGCAAATGTTATTGCAAGAATCCTTGATATGGATGAAAAAGATACTTTCCTCGTTGAAGAAGAGATTTTTGGTAAAGACGCTGCAAACGAGCCCCCGAAGGAGGAAACGCCATGACAATCGACTGCATTATCTGGGCCGTGACTGGCGTCTACGTGGGCGTGATCATTGGAATGTTTATAATGCTGTGCAAGATCGAGCGGGACCTTGACAGTATGTACGACACAGCCTTCGACAGCGGCGTGGCATATGAGAAGGAAACACAGCAGATCGCGGAGCTGATCAGGGAGAATGAACCGGGGGTGATAAAGGATGCCGATGTACGCAATGACCGTATCCAGCGAGCAGGCACGGGCGATTGACAAGGCGGTGGAGCTGCTCCTGCGGCTGAAAATCGGGCAGTTTGACGTCCTGCCGCAGAACCTGATGGTGCTCGGATCAGAGGGCTACTGCGAGCACCGGGACGCGGCGAAACCGTATCTCGACAAGCTGGAGCAGGTGTTCTCGACATACTATCACAAAGACGATGAATGGCATAGGCTCTACGATCTTCATCAGGTGATCCGCAAGGCGATCCATGACGCGGAGCACCCGGAGACCGTGGGCGTGGACAGTTATCCGGTGGTGTGCACAGCCGGGGAGAAGATGGCGAGGATGGAGGTTTTGAAAAATGAGTGATATAAGCGACCTGATTCAGCGACTCGAATACAGGTTACGGTTCAAAACAGCGGATGGAGCAGCCTGCGTAATAGCGACTGACATGCTACAAGAAACGATTGAATTATTGCGCAAACAGGTTCCGCGAGAGCTAACAAAAACAGAGTGGGAAACGTGGAAGAAAACTAAGAATCGCGACCCGATCTGCATGATTTGGGAAGGAGACACGACACCGATTTGGGTGCTGAATCCGGAAGAAATTCATGAGCCGGCCTATCTGATGGGGCAACTTAGGCTATTCAACGGGAGGCCGTGCCGTGAGTAAAAAGTCCCGTGTTACAAAACAGTTTATTAACCACCTATTTGGTCTGTATCGTGTCCATCGAATCCCGGTTTATGTGCATTACCATCACGATTTTCTCGTAACGGACGAAGGCGATACATCGTATGGGCTGTTCTGCTATGGAGATGGGATGCCGGAGTGTATTCACGTTGCCGCTGGGAAAACCGGATTGTTTCACACGCTGACGACGGTAGCGCACGAATTTTGCCACTATCTGCAATGGCTGCACGGGAGAGATATGTCTGACGGACAAATTGAAATCGACGCCATGTATTACGAAGGCCCAATGGTTGGTGCATGGTATATCAACAAAAAAAGCAAAAACGAGCACTGCTATGGCGCTCCGCCGGTATGGGAACCGCATGTGGAGGTGATGGACGATGCCGCCGAAGCTGAATGACGGCGGGTTTGTGCCGTATGAACTGCTTTTCCCAGGCGGAAGACCCGTGACCATCGGGACGGCAGAACTGCCGCCGGAACCGGGATGGGAACCGCCGGACTTAGGGTTACACGGATTCAGCGCGGACGTCCCGTTATCGCGGGCACAGACGAAGCGACTGATTAAGGCTTTTAACGCCGCTGTGAATGGGCATAACCGGACGATTCGGTACGCAAAGAGACGGCGCGAAAAAGAGCGCAGACGGAGGTTAAAGGAATGCCACTGACTAAGATCGGGACGTGCGCATGGTGCGAGAAACACAAAACAGTTGTTCGGTTTGCTGTGTATGTTGTGGATGGGCGCTATCATGCGTCCTACCTGTGCAAGCAATGTCTCGACACGTTGAAGTGGGAGATCAGGAAGGGCATCCGGTGTGATGCGCCCGTTGTTACGGCAGACAGCATCGACACTTTGGCAACAGATAACACGGGTGCATTCAGAAGCGCAAGGCGGCGAAGCGGAACAGATGCAAAGCACACCGAAACGCATTCAGAAACGCGCAAAGTCCATTCAGAGTCCATTCAGAAACATTCAGAAACATTCAGAAACAGAGGAGACCAACACAATGAAATGCAAGGTTCAGACCAATGACATCGCGGCGGCGCTGGCTGTTGTCACGCGGGCCATCAGCACGAAAGCCATCAACCCGATCCAGACTTGCGTCCTGCTTGAAGCGGAAGACAACGGGCTGACGCTGACCGGATCTGGCGGAGCAATGAGCATCCGGATGAGCATCCCGGCAATGGTCTCGGAGAACGGCAGCGTGTCGGTAGACGGCGGCATGCTGGCGGCGCTGGCCCGGAAACTTCCGGCGGCGGATACCAACATGGAGACATCCGGCGGCACGCTCCGCATCCGGAGCGGTTCGTCCCGCACCAATCTGGCCGCACACAGCGGCGATGAGTATCCGCCAGCCATCACCGCCAAGGGCGGCACCGAAGCGACCGTGAAGAGCGGAACCCTCAAGCGCAGTATCTCGCAAGTGATCTACTGCGTGGCGCAGGATGAGGCGAGGCAGATCCTGACCGGCATCCTGATGGACGCATCCGGCGAGGGTATCAAGATGGTCGCGCTCGACGGCTTCCGGATGGCGGAGGCCGTGACGGACGGTTTCTTCAGCGAGTGCCGCGCCGTGGTGCCCGGAGCCAGCGCCAAGGAGCTGGAGCGCATCCTCCCGGACACAGACGAGGACGTGAAGGTGACCGTCGGCGGCGGCAGGATGACGGCAGACTGCGGCGGTGTGGTGTTCTCGACTACGCTGCTCGCCGGTGACTACATCGACTACGCAAAACTGATCCCGGCGGACTTCGCCACCCGGACGATGGCGGACCGGGACGCTCTGCTCCGCGCCATCGACCGCGCCGAACTGATGGCACGCAACGCACACAACAACCTGGTGCAGCTGACCGTGTCGGATGAGGCCGTCAGCATCACGGCGCGTTCCGAGGTCGCCGACACCGAGGAGACCGTGGCCTGCCAGACCAGCGGAAAGGGCCTGACCATCGCATTCAATGTCAAGTATCTGGCCGATGCCATCAAGGCGATGGAGGGCGACGAGATCGAGATCTGCTTCAACACGTCCACGTCCCCGGCGGTGCTCCGCTGTCCCGGACAGGGCGCGATGAGCCTGATCCTGCCTGTACGGGTGGCATGACGCATGACGCGGAAAGGGGGTGATGAAATGTGAGCGGAAAGCAAGACGTGCCGACAGAAGTCCAGCAGGCAAAGCCGCTCGTCCCGCAATGGACGCTGGAAGACTTCATGAGCGAGAAGCCCTACGCCTATCTCTACGCCTACAAGGACAAGAAGTTTCTGCTCCAGCAGATGCTCAACCGTGCGCAGGCGCAGGCTAAAGCGCTGAAATTCTCCGGTTTCATGCGGATGTGGAACAGCTATGTCGAGGCGAACAGTCCAAAGCAGACCATCCTCGGCGACTACCAGACCATGTTCCCGGAACAGCCGCTCCAGTTGCGCTCCGGCCACTACAACTGCGACGAGTTTGGCGTGTCCTACACCGGACGTATGGGCGAGTCCGTCACGGTGTGCTCCCATCCGATCATGCCGGTCATGCGCGTGGTCAATCTCGACAGCAAGGAGGAGAAAATGCAGATCGCCTTCCGGCGCGGGAGCAAGCAGAAGGAGTGGAGCACCCCCATCATCTCCAAGGACGTGCTGGCCAGCAGCCAGAAGATCATCAGCCTTGCCAGACAGGGCGTGGCCGTCAACAGCGAGAACGCCAAGGACCTCGTCAGCTACTTGACCGACATGGAGAGCATGAACTACGACGAGATCCCGACACAGAACAGCACCGGCCACCTCGGCTGGCTCCCTGATGGACAGTTCTCTCCGTACTGTGAAGGCGTGGTCTACGACGGCGACAATCCGGAATTCAAGCGCATCTTCGACGGCTTCCGCGAGACCGGCAGCGAGAGCGTCTGGATGGGCATTGCCAAGGCCACCCGGAGCGGGAAGAGCGTCCCGGCACGGCTGGCCCTGGCGGCGTCCTTCGCGGCCCCGCTGGTCAGCATCCTCAACGCCCTGCCGTTCTTCGTCCACATCTGGGGTACACAGGGCTGCGGCAAAACTGTCGGCCTGATGCTGGCGGCAAGCGTCTGGGGCAACCCGGAAGTCGGCAAGTACATCAAGACGTTCGGCGGTACCAAGGTCAGTCAGGAATTGTACGCATCATTCTGCGGGAACGTGCCGATCATCCTCGACGAGCTGCAAATCATGGCAGACCGCAAGTCTTTTGACGACATCATCTACATGCTCTGCGAGGGCGTGAGCAAGGGTCGCGGTGCGAAAGACGGAGGACTCCAGTTACAGCGGCATTGGTCGAGCACCATCATCACGTCCGCAGAAATGCCCATCGTGCAGAGCAACAGCGGCGGCGGCGCGGCCGTCCGGACCATCGAAGTCAACTACGGCGGAGAACCGCTCTTTGAGGACAGCCGGACCGTGGCGGAAACCCTCAAGCAGAACTACGGTTTCGCGGGCCGCAAGTTCATCGAGTCGCTCAAGGATCCGGAAACACTTCAAGCGCTCCGGGACATTCAGAAGCGGTACTACAGCCAGCTCTCCGGCGAGATTCAGGACAAGCAGGTGCTGGCCGCGTCCATCCTTCTGGCTGCCGACAAACTGGCTGATGCCGCCCTGTTCCATGACGGCAAGGCGCTGACGGTCGAAGAGATCAAGCCCTACCTGATCACGCGCGACCAGGCCGATGTCAACGTGCGGGCCTACAACTGGCTGTGCGGCTACATCGCCGGTAATCCACGCCGGTTCGACGCCAACGAGGAAAACCCCGGCGAGGTCTGGGGCGTGATCGAGAGCGGCATCTGCTATTTCAACCGCACTTTCTTCGACCGCGTGATGCACGCAGAAGCCTTCTCACCGTCCAGTTTCCTGACATGGGCCGACCGCAACGGCAAGATCATCCGGGAGTATTACGGTAAAAACAGTGGGAATAACCGGATGACCGTTCGGAAAAAGGTCGGCGGCGCGAAGGTCGCCTGCGTGGCACTCCTCTTGCCGACCGACGATGATAAGGCACCAGTCCCGGTTATGATGACGCCTGTTCAGGATGACGATATGCCCTTCTAATTCTTGACGGTCTCACTCCGGGTACGCTCAAAACAGCAGCGTACACCGGAGTGTACACCCGCAAACCCGCATGGGCGTTGACTTTCAGAGGCCGATGCACGAAATGTACGTTTTGGCGGAAAAAATATAAACCTATACGCGCGAGAAAAAAATCACAACACCCCTACCCGGAATAAGGCAAGCGCGCTCGCGCGCGTAAGATGAATTTACTCGCAGAACGTACATTTCGTACACCAGGCCATCTAAACTCAGTCGTGGTGCGGGTTTCAACGGTGTACACTCGGTGTACGTTGTAAGTAGCGGCGTACACCAGAACACCACAAAACGCCATCAAAACACCATCAACACACCATCAAAACCACCAGAAACGGAGGCGATATCATCAAAACCCTGATCGCAGTCCCCTGCATGCAGACCGTTCCGACAGCGTTCCTGCGCTCGCTGGAGGGCATGCGCCGTCTGCCGGACACCTACACGTCCATCAGCCAATGCACCCTGATCCATGACGCCCGCAACGAGTTCGCCAGCATCGCCATTCAGCACGGCTTCGACCGCATCCTCTGGATCGACAGCGACATGACATTCCCGCCTGACCTGCTGGAAAGACTGAGCAAGCACCTCGACAACGGCAAGTTCATGGCATGCGGTCTCTACTTCAAGCGTGTCCTGCCGACCGGACCGGTGATCTACTGCCGTCAGGAGCGCCAAACCGACCCGGTACTCGGCGAACACATCCGCCCGGTGCCCTACACAGACTACCCGCGCAACCAAACCTTCGAGATCGACGCCTGCGGTTTCGGTGCCGTCATGACGGACGTGGCTCTTGTCCGCGCTGTCTGGGATCGCTACGGTCCGCCCTTCACACCATACCTCAACATCGGCGAGGACCTGTCTTTCTGCTGGCGCGTCCGGGAGATGGGGCAGAAGATCTGGTGCGACTCGTCCATCTCTGCCGGACACATCGGCACCGCCATCTTCGATGAGGGCACCTGGATCGCCCAGCAGCGTGCTGTACCAGACAGGAACGACCATCAGAACGGTGACATTCAGAACGGTAATGACATTCAGAACAGCGGTGCCCATCCGGACGGTGAGGATGACCATCAGAGCAGTGACGGCATTCAGAACGAAACCAACCAGACCAACCACACAGAAGGGACGTGACCAACACGAACTACTATGACGGCTATGTTGACCATATGTGGCGATTCTACGTCCGCAATCAGACCGCCACACTCGACACACTCGGCAACGCTTCACGCGAAAACTGGACGGTCTGCGACAGCATCTACCACAAAAGCAACCCGTTCCGCCAAGAAATCCTATCAGCATACTACGCCCCCTATTTCACCGGCACCGCCCAGGATAACCTGACCGTCTACTGTGAGGAACACAACGTCTCCACCGAGCAGGCCAACAACGCCCTCCGCTCCATCCGTACCATCACCGCTGTCGAGCGCGGCCTGCTTGACCGCCTGCCGCCAGAGCAGCGCAAAGCATTCCGCCATGCTCCGGGTTCAGGCAAGAGGACCGTTGTCACCAGTAGCGGGCTGATCGAAATGACCGGTAAGACTGAGTTGACCGGGCAACATTCAGAACAAGACAACCAACATTCAGAAACTACAATAGCCCATACAGAGGAGTGATTCAGAATGCCAACGAGAAAACCGGAACAGCTTCCGGACGATGTCGTAAATACCGTCGTCAAACGCCACCGTGGTTCCTTTCCAACCGAACTGGACAACATCCACGTTGACCCAGGCGACAATTCCCGCTTCGTCCGCTACGCTATGGCCGCTTGGGACTTGCCGCCTATCGACATCTCCGACCCGCAACAGGTCCGTGACCGTATCATTATGTATTTCCAACACTGCGCCGATAACGACCGCAAACCTCAGCTTACCGGCATGGCTAACTGGCTCGGCGTGTCAAGAGATACACTTAATTCTTGGAAAAGGGGAGAGTATAGGAAAGATACGCACTCCGACATTGTGCAAAAAGCTGTCAGTGCGCTTGAAGAAATGTGGGCTGACTACATGATGAACGGCAAGGTCAATCCGGCAAGCGGGATCTTCATTTCCAAGAACTGGTTTGGATATGCCGACACGCAGAACATTGTCGTCACACCAAACAATCCGCTCGACAACATGAGCCAGGACGATGCCCGCAACAGATACGCTAACGCTCTGCCTGAAATCGCTGACGATGGCAACGAGTAACCAGCAAGCCCGGTAGCCATAAGAAAGCAACCTGTACCCGACGAGACGTATATATAAGCTATAGCGTACAATATATATAACAAAATGTACGTTATAAATATATATATATGTCTATAACGTGTCAGGTTGCTTTTGCCTATTGACTGGCTTCTGGGCGTGCAGTCTGTACCGCAACTCTGGCCGTCCGGGTGGTGTGATGGCGGCTTGTCTTCCTCCGGGCAGCGTCCGTGCTGGGCGGCGTTGACCATCAGAAGGTGCGTTTGGCGGCTGGCCCGGTTTGGGCGGCGGCGTGACTGTGCAGCGGGAACGAGACCGGCAGCACTCGCGCCCTTGGATGGCAAAGCGACGGCGGTTCGGACCGTGACGGTTGGACAGGACCGGCGGCGGAATCATCCACCCCTGATTGCAAAACGCAGCAGAAGCGGACGATGCGCCCAGGAATCGCCGCTATGCTGTCCAGAATGCGCCAGGATCGTCTCGTGGCGTTTGGCGTGGGAAATATCCATCAGAAACAGGAAGCGCTCAGAAGGGCGTTTTTGTGGCTCTATGAGCGTGTCGCTTATAACATGGTTGATAACGCGGTTTATAGCCGGGTTGATAACGTCAAAACAGAATAGCGCAATCAGAATTGATTTTAGGGCGGTCAGAAGGGGCTTGCGAGCGTCTCGCTGTGTTTAGATTGGTTTGTGTCCATCTGGATAGTGAGCGCGTCAGAAGGGCGTTATTGACAGAATGCGGGCGTGGTGCGTCAGAACGGGCGGATTGTGCGCACGAAAAAAGCCCGCACGGTGGCGGGCGGTGTGGGCGATTGGCGGTGGTCAAACAACGGTGAAATTCTCATTGTACTTCTGGCGATGGCGTTCACAGTAACGGTTTACAAATTCCTGCGGATCGGTGATGCCCTCAGCATGGAGGTCTTCGCGGATGTCGTCGTCCATCAGGGATACGGCGCTGTCCAGGCTTACGAAGTCGCCGTTGACGTCAACAAGGCGTTCCGCGAGCTGCCACGCATAAGCGGTGACGAAGTTCGGCGTGAAGGTCGTGATGACGCGCTCACCGTCGAAGATCGGGCAGTCGTAGAGGTCGTCACAGGCGCGGTCGGCCATGCGCTGCTTGTCAAAGGACAGGTCGCGGGTGCTTGTGATTTCCTTGCCGTTGACCACAATGTGACGGTCGCCAATCAAGGATACGGTGACTGGGTTCTGGTTTTCGTCATAAGCGCGAATGATCATGATGTTGGCTCCTTTCATTTTCGGGTGGCTTGTTATTCAGAATCTTATCACGCAGGCAGCACGCTGTCAAGGGTGACAGTGACGCGCTGGCCAGGATAGCGGGCGTGAATCCATCGGCGGAGGCGGCTTTCCGCCTCGCTTGGATCGGCGGCAAGGCTGTTCCAGATGCCGCTGTGGTGACGGGTGCGCCAGGTCAGGATGTAGTACTTCATGGTGTTATCTCCCTTCTTTGTGTCGGTCAGGTAAAGCAGAAGCGGCATGCGGTGGTGGTCTTGGTGTACTTGGCGGCGATGTCAGGCAGCGCCTTTTTCAACGCGGCGGTGTCGATGCGGCTGCTGGTGACGGTCTTCCAGGTGGCTTTCCATCCGGTGCCGGTCAGGATCTCGTCGCCGCTGTCAATCATGGCGGCTTTGAATTCGTCCCGGATTGCGTCGGCCTCGGCGTTAAGCTCGTCAATCAGAGTCAGGATCTCACGCAGGCGGGCGGCTTTCGGGTCCAGGTGTTTCATGGTCATGGTTTTATCCTCCTTCTTCAGGCCACGCAGGCCTTGCTTGTCCAATAGTCAATCAGAGCGTTTATCATGTTTTCCGGTATCATAGGCAGCTGGTAACGGTCCATGCCTTCCGGCGTCATGTAGTAGCCCTGGCCATATCGTGGCAGGTTCTCACAGCCGGACACGCCGAGGATGTTTCTGCTGTCTTGTGCTGATCGCGTCCTGAGCCCTACTCGCGCATCCATGTTGCACTTGATTTCCGTTGGGATCACTTTGGCAAGCGGGCACTGTGTCGCTGCGATCAGGTGTACACGGGCCGCGCGGCCAAGCTGGCATATCCGCTGAATCAGGGGCTGCACTGTTTTTTTGTCGGTGAGCATCAAGTCTGCCAGCTCGTCAATCAGAATATAGACGTGACTGCCGCTGTAGGATCTCGCGCCGGTGCGCTGCATTTCAGAAAACCGGTCTTCCATTATCTGGACGGCATAGCGTAATGCTCGCGCTGGTTCGCCTGGTTCGCTTGCATAGGTCAGGACGTGCGGCAAGGCCTTGTACTGTACCAGCTCGACGCGCTTGGGGTCAATCAGAATCAAACGGCACGTTGCAGGGCTATGGTTCATCAGCAGCGCGTGGAGGATCCCATTGATCACAACGGACTTTCCGCTGCCGGTCGCGCCTGCAATCAGAAGGTGCGGCTGTTGCGCCATGTTGTAATACAGAGGGCTGTACTGACCGGCTGGTGTGCGGTATGTTGGCAAGTTTTACACCCCCTTCCGTGGAATTGCACGGTAGAACGCCATGTATCCGCATCTGTTGGATTTGGACCGCGTGGTTTCAATCAGAACATAATCTTTTTTCCATCGCCGTATGGAATTGTAGTGGCGGCTGTAGGTGGTTGGAAAATGATAGTATGGGTTGCTGCCGTCCTCGAATGTTATGTGATAGCTATACATGGTTCAGACCTCCTTGATCTCTTCAACGGTGAACCAGGGGCAGCCGTGGGCCTCGGCAATGGTATATGCTTCCCAGAATCCAGGTTCTGTTTCGCTCTGCACGGTGGTTTCGTATGTGATTTCATTGGCGTCAGCAGAACAGACGATTAACCAGGTTTTCATTGTTGCGCTCACTTTCTCCCCGTATAGCCGGATAGGTCAGCTTGTTTTTACAGTCGAATCGGTAAGATTACGCCAACACCGTACTCAGAGCATGCCCAGATCGGAGAGAGAGATTTTTTACTGCGGTCGATGTAGAAATCGGCATCCGGCAGTGCCGTCAGCATGTCGCGGAGATATGCCGAATTATATACCGGCGAATCTGCATACCTTCCGGCACGGAAGCAGAGTGAACTTTTGCCGTGACTGAACGTGCCTGATTTTACGTCAGCCTCCGTAAATTTCAGAAGTTCGGAATCCTCATTCGTCAGGTCGTATACGTTTTTCAGTAGCTTTTCAACAGTTTTGTGCATATTTGCCGTCCGTGCCTGATCTTCCGGGCCTGCAATGTGAATCCCGTAAAGCGCCGGGACGCCCTCAGCGGGTACCTTGGCGAGCGCGATTGCCCGATAACCGTCAGTTTGAATGTAGCCGATTGGTGAATCCCAGCCGTTGATCGGCTGATTGATTCGTTCCCCGGCAGCGTTGTACCGGGTAACTCTTGCAGAGTTTGCAAAGATCTTGCGAATGACTGCGGCGGCTTTTTTGTCAGTATAGCGCGGCATAATGTCATCTCCTTTTCAGAATTTCCACGACTTGGTGTGAATGTGGTTCAGGTTGCTTAGCAAAATTCCATTGTGCTCTGTAAATTTCCCGATGGTGACAATCTCTCCGGTTCCGTCCATGATTGCCAGTCTAGACCAACCGATCAGAGATTCGATCTCGGTCAGAAGTGCGGCGTCAATGTCGCTGGTTGTGCGCATCATGCCGGACAAATACCCGGCGACGAATAGCGCGGTGTCGCTGTAGTTGTGTTCGGCGGGATCGGCAGTGACCGGGATAATGCCGTTGTGCGCAATGCCAACGGTGCAACGGACATCCAGCGCCTTGGTAATGGAAAGCCTCGACGTCAGTGGAAACGGCTGGGTCATCTCAGGATTTACACCGGCCTGTGTAGAAATGCGGAAATGATAGACAACCGGATCGGCGGCGGTCAGGCGCTCAGACCGGACGGCCCGCCAGAAATCATCAAACCACATGAACCCCTTATGTATTTCCACACGTCCGCCACGGGCCAGCATATAGCCGGCCCCGTGCGGGTTGTGGTTGAACATGGCAAGCAGCTCGGCCTTGGTGGGTTGCCGCGTGCCGCGTTCAGAAACTGCAATTACACACATGTGCTCAACCTCCGATCACAAATTCGCAAATGTCGCCGTTCGGTTTTTTGCAAAGTTCGCTGTAAATTTTCAAAATATCCTCGTCGGTGATCGACTCCGCCATTTTACACAGGTCTTTGTAATTCTTTCGCGGGTGCTTTCCGCCGTCCATGTCCCGCTGATGTCCGAAACCAGAGGAGACCATAACGCCGGGCGTGCTGCTGGGCCGCCAGAAGGTCAGATCCATCTCGATATGGTAGTGCCCGGCAGGCGTCCGCCAGCGGCAGCCGTACTCGTTTACGTGATGTTCGACGTTTTCAACATACCAGAGTTTAGCGCGGAGCTCGCCGCCGTCCTTGGTCTCGATGCTGCGATAGATGGTCTTTTCACTCCACAGTACATAGTATTTCCAATCAAAATGCCAGTTGCCGGGTGCCTGATTCTCCAACTTGTTTGCCTGTTCTCTCGTGATGGTTGCCATTGTTTTTTCCACCTCTCACTGTAATTTGCGGTTTTCCCGCGACGCCCTGTAAATTCAGAGCGTTTCGGCTGGGAACCATCCAGCACTCGTCAGGCGGGATTTTACAGTTGGCCTTGTAAAACCTCATTCAGAAACCAGTCGTAGCCAGGGACGCGGGACCCGTCCGGGCGGATATACTCGACACGGAATGTTTGCGGGTTCATCCGAACGGCGACGCCGGGAGCGTGCTGCGCTTCCGCAAGCTTGACGGCGGCACGCTCGTGCGGAAATTGCTTGAAGCTGGGATTGAACATTGTCATGGTTTACACCCTCCACTGTATTTTTTGCCCGTGTTGCCGATAGCGCAGCGGTTTTTTACGGTTTACGCTGTAATTTTCTGCACCTGATCCCTTGTAAACCAGAACGCCTTGCGGAGATAGCAGCGGCCGCCCGTGACTGTTTCGCCGTCCGTATCGCCGTCGCCGTCTCCATCAGAATCGGCCCGGCGTCCGCTCTTGTACTTCCAGACCGGGAACGCGGCCCGCGCGTGTTCGCCCTTTTTGACGATAAAGCCGAGAGACTTCCAGCCATTAAAAGTGTGAATTTCTTCCGGCAGTGCAATCCTGACCGGTTCGCCGTTTTCGTTTTCGCCGTCCATGTATCCGGCAATTTTCAGAACGCCTTCCTGCATCAGCCGTACAGACTCATTCAGAATGATTTGATTGTTTGTCATAGCGCCCGCCTTCCTTTCTGTTTTTCCGTCGTGTGGTGTAAGTTTGCGCTGACTCTGTATTCTTCCGGGCTTGTCACCGGCGGCCGCCATTCAGAAGGTGACCGGCTACATTAGCGCACCGGGCCGGGAACCCTCAGTCAAGGATCCCCGTTTCCGGCTTCACGTTGTGCTCAATCTCTACCATCTCATGCGGCATGAGCTGTCCTACGCTGTCAATCCGTTCGGCGACGTACTGATTGCACCCGGAAAATATAGCGGTCACGCTGTCGCACTGTTTCCATGTCAGCCGCTTCACACGGTCCACAAGGTGGAAGATAATTTCCATCGTTGCGCGGAATGTTTCAAAGTTGCTTTGCCCGCCCACAAGCCGAATCTCAATGCGTCCGCTGTTGTAGTGCCCGAGATTAAAGCTGCAATGATGGTTTGACATGAAATGGTTAAGGTCCATGCCCTGCGCGTTGAGATACTCCATCCGGTCACAATAGAATGTATCGCCGGTTCGGTTCAACAGTCGGCACATGAGCTCAAAGTGACGGTTGATAATGTAATACAGTTTGCGGATTGCCTCCGCTTGATTCTCTTCAGTCGTTCCGAAACATGCGTTTGAAATGTTTACGTGCATGCCGCAGTTGCCGGACCGGCTACAGGAAATGCCGAACAGCGGGAAATACTTGTCATACATTGCTTTGAATGCCGGATACATATTGCGCACGGCCTCTTTTGTCATCGGCATTGTGATGCATTCCGCGCTTGAATCTCCGCCCAAGCTTCCATCGCGCTGCATCTTGAAGAGCCCTGACGGGAAAAGCGGAAAGATGATACTATCGTAGACATTTGCAAGAATGTTGTCACTGTTGATCCCATAGCATTCCGTCTCAATCTCAACACCGTAACCTTTGACGGGCTTTCCGGTTTCAAGCGTGCGGCCGTCGTCCTGTATCGTGATCCATCTGTCAGTCGTGCGCAGTTTGAAACCGTTTTCATATCCCATCTGCGCATAGCTTTCGGAATGTTCCATGCGGCCGCGGCCGTTGTCATGATAGGCCTGGACGTGTGCAATCCTGACGTCGATTGCCTGTTGATTCTTCTTGCTTGCCATTGTGATCCGCCTTCCTGCCGCTTGTGCGGCCGTCGCTTTGCTATCCGGATATATCCGGCTGACAATGGATATTATACGGATATTTGCCGACTTTAACATACCATAGACGGATTTCGTTATGGATAATACGGATAAAATCGGATTGTTTGCGCTGTTTTATAACTTTTGAGTTTTTGCATACATGATCCGGTTTTTCCGTCTGCGGCTGGAAGATCCGGTTTTTCCGTCTGCGGCTGGAAGATCCGGTTTTTCCGTCTGCGGCTGGAAGATCCGGTTTTTCCGTCTGCGGCTGGAAGATCCGGTTTTTCCG
>Ga0247610_10000363_pt1 | contig 67121 bp, 88 predicted proteins | sample 174DNAGHGhighgp2_FD_193483 | JGI IMG/M metagenome (GOLD analysis project Ga0247610, IMG submission 193483) | Sheep rumen microbial communities from Palmerston North, Manawatu-Wanganui, New Zealand - 1742 DNA GHGhigh gp2 | ecosystem: Host-associated > Mammals > Digestive system > Stomach > Rumen...
TCCTCGACGCTGATGGACGGACCCGAACCGAGCACTTCGTTGCCTTGATTGACGTTAATGTTATATAATGCTTCCATATATTCACCCTGTGCGGCGGGATTTATTGTTAGTCCGCACCCGTTTTTATAGTGTCGTTGGTTGCGTCGTTATAGTGACGCTTGGGTTGTTGTTATAGTGACGCCGACTTGGTGCCGTTGGTTATCACGCGGCCATAGTAACCCTCGGTCACTACGCCATTGACTTTACGCTTGAGCAGCGTCTTTTTGATGTTTAATTGCAGTTTGCTCATTTGCTAATAATTTTGAAGTTATTTGCTAATAATTTATAAATTGTTTGCTAATAACCGCGCGGTGCTTCCTCTGCGGTGATGGACTGACTTGCGTTGAAGGCTTCGTTGCCGTGGTTCGGGGCTGGTCTGTGTTATTTTCTCATTGTCTGTACCCTGTGCGGAAGGATTTGTTTTAAGCCGCACCTGTCGGGGTTAAAGTGTTATAGTTAGAACGGTTAGGGGGTGGGAGTGTAGGATATGTCGGGGATGGTGAATTGTCCTGTGCCTGCGTTCGGATAGAAGACCACGTTCACCAAGTCCAACATACCGTTGCCCTGCGTCGGATGCTTGTATGGGATGAGCCTTATTAAATCATCGCCTTCCACATACGCAAATCTATTCGTTGCTTTTCCGTAGCGACCTGCCCAATAAATTTGCAGATTGCTGCTATCATTGCCGTAGTTCTTAGGAGCAGAGCGAGTATCGCCATTGACCGATATAATTGTCTTTCCATATTCAACTATGGCATCATTCGTCTCGCTATATGAGCCGTTACTGGTATACGAGCCAGTGTCATAGGTGTACAAGATGTGGTCTGTCCATTGCATAATACAAGAGCGACCTGTTGATCCTATGAAGTCCGATTCCTCATATACAAGGCTACAACGCATCGTGTACTTATTGACGGAGTTGATAGCAAAGCCAGATACGATGATATAACTTGCTCCATCTCCGACGAGCCACCTTACCGGCATCGTCACTCCTTGCGGCTCCAGTCCGAGGCTGCATACCATCATCGGGTCTTCGTTGATGAACCCAGCCAGCGCAGTAGCCTTGGCCTTCCCTGCTTGACCTTGCGCAGCGATGCCGTTCAGGTATTCATTCGTTGCCGCAATCACCGCCGTACCATCCGCACCAAACGCATCCATAATGGCTTGTATAGCCGAGCCATTCAGCCAAAACGAACCAACGAACATCAGATTACTGCCGAGCGATGCAGCGGTGATGCGGTATCTGCCGAAGCCTGCCGCCGTGAGATATTTCGCACCCTTACCGATCATACCGTCACCTCCTCGCCTCCGATATACATGATGCTGTCATACACCGTGTGCTGCGTGGCCGCCTCGTCACCCGGCCATTGTTGCGTCACAAGCCGCTCATGCTCGGTCTCACCCGTTCCCGGCTGCCGTGCAAACGCATTGACGATGCCCTCCACGTTGTCCTGCGTGCCGACATTGCGGATGGTGAAACTGTCCGCAATCTGCTGTGCCTGCTGGATGGGTTCGAGGATTTTGACGTTGATGTACTCTATCAGCCACGTCGTCTTGACCTTGAACAAAAAGTTGTCAAATAGTTTTCTTACTGAATCTGTCATATCTCTTTGATTTTAATTGTTACTCGCCTGCGCCGCCTTCGGAACCGCTACCCGAACCGCTGCCGGAACCACTGCCACTGCCGCTGCCGGAACCGCCGTGTATGATGGCTCTCGTGTCCGCCGTGATCGTGGCTGCTTGCTGTGGGGTGATATAGCCCATGTTCACGGCCACATACTCCAGATAGTCGTACACATCGTCCTCGTCCATGAGTCCGACGGGTTCGACCACCTCCTCACCGCCATCCTCTGTCACGACCTTGACCGTCTCGCCATCGGAGACCAGGCCGAAGAAGGAGGCAAGGTTCTGTGCGTTTTCATCAGACGCACTTGCTTCTCCCATATCTACCTTGATGGTCAGTTTGTCGGTGCTCACTATCTCCCGGACTGTGTTCGCCAACACGATCGTCACTTTCTCCGTCGAGCTGTTGTACGAGATAGACGAGACGTTCTCCTTGCTACCCGTGCTCACCAGCGGCAGGTCCACCAAACCTGCGGAGTACTGCGTCTCGTTGAAGATAAGGCGCAGATTCTCGATGGTCATGTTCTGCAGGTCCTTGGCATTGTTCAGTACGACCTGTCTGCCGCTTGCCGTATAATCTGTGTAAACTCTTTCCATATCGTTGCTGTTTATAGGCCTGCCAACGCAAGACCTTTGATTTTCTTTAACTCATCCTTCACCTCCGCATTGATCAGGTTCTGCGACTTCTGCATGGCGGTGTCGGTCACTTGGTCGGCGGTGTGCATGTGCGGCGTGGTCGTAATCAGCTCCACCACCTTCGCCCAGTCCACCGCGTTAGAAACAACAATACCGTAGCACACGATATGTGTCTCTACGGTCTGTTCGGCGCAGCGTAGCGTGATGCCGATCTCGTTGCTCTTTATCTCTATCTTGCTACTCATGGCTGCTGGGATTTACGATACAACTTCCGGTTCCTCTGCTGCGGGTTCGCTGTTGATGGCGAGCATGTTCGTTTCCTCGACCTCGACGAGCGGGTTCGGGTTGTCGGCGATGAAGGTCTTATCTGACGCAAACAGCTCCATATAGTACTTGCCGACCTCCATGTTCGCTGTGCCGTTCTTGACGCTCGGATCAGGAACGGTCTTATCGTTGTCGGTCTTTGTGCCGTGCGGCCATGTGAACCGCAGTACGCCGGTGGCGGGAGCGGTCGGACCGTTTGCCACGTAGCGTTTGTCGAGCGTCCGGCTGTAGATGGCCGCTACGTAATGCGCACCGCTTGCCAAGGTCGGTAACATGTTCTCTGTAACGTCGAGCGTCGCATCGAAACCTTTCTTGATTCTTAGTATATCCATCGTTTCTAATTTTGAGGTAGTTTGACATCCTTTTTCTAAAAACGCTGCAAAGTTACAAAAATTTGTTTGAATATCAAACACTTTTAGCGTTTTTTTTCGATTTTTCTTGATTTTGTGCGAAAAAAGCAGTAACTTTGCGCAAACTTTGCGCATTATGAACACCGATAACGCTATTTCGCTCGGGAACCTGATGTACGCCAAAGAGTACGGCAAGGTCATCGTCGAGGGGCAGAAAATGCTCCGCGAAAACCCGCAGGATGCAGGTGTGCATGTGTCCTTGATGGATGCTTTCTATAAACTGCGTGAGGTCAATCCGTCTTACTTCGACCTATCTACAGAACATGCCCGGCTTGCGATCCTCTACGGACACGATACCGGCTATGCCCACGAACGGCTCATGAAGAATCTCATGGCTTCCAAGCAGTACCACAAGGCGATGCAGCTGTGCAGTCTCATCATGCGGCAGGTTTTCTCCTTTGTCCGGCATGGCTGCGGCGATACCGCCTATTTCGGCAAGCAGAGCCTGAAAGCGATGAAGATGCTCGATAAGGCGACCGACACCGATGCCGATGTGCTGTTCACCGAGAAGCAGATCAGTAGTATCATCCGGCAGACGCAGAAGCGCATCGAACGCGAAGCCGAGGTGCAGAGGATGTGGGAGCGTGTCGAGCGTGCCTGGGAAGCAGGACGCGACGCTGAATATGACCGGCTGCTGAAACAATACCATAAACTCCAAGAATCTCTATGAAACGGATCATCTTCATCATGGCTGCGGCTATGAGCCTCGTTGCCTGCAATCAGAACGAACCGACACGCGGTGACGAGACACAAAAAAACCAACCGGCTAATCCATATACTTGGTCGCCAGTTGGTCATAAGTACGTCAGCACGGACGAAGACCCTGTCTATGGTCACTATGGCAACGAGATAACCTTTCTTTCAAAAGACTCGTTCTTATGGAAGCGAGAGGGCGACGTAAAAGTCGTTCCTTACAAACTCCAATACCCAACTATATACGTGTGGGAGAACTTATCTCCATGGCTCAAATTCGTCGATACGCTTACAATAACAAAGTACGCTTCTATGGCAGACGAGTCTTCAAAATACGAACTCGTCTATTAGCCATTGCTCACTCGTAGTATTCCGTCTGATAGCGCATACAGTCTGCCCGCTACATGGGGATCGGAAGACACAGTTACTCCTTCAATAAGAACCCCACTATTCGATATTTTCAGTCTGTAGTCGCCTACTTGACAGTCGAGACCTATTCCGTCTTTGTAATACAGGTAACTCTTATCACCTTGGAACGTAAACAAACCGCCGTTTGCTAACATCGTCTGCTTTGCCGCCGTGTTATATGTGTAGTCTCCAGTAGCCGCATATCGGTTGTCAAAGTTGAACGTGAAAGCATGTCTGTCTGTGTTTCTAAAATTAAACATGAAACGCACTTGCACCTCTATAGTGTGAGTTCCAGACGTTTGTGCTGTTATAGTCTTTGCCGTATCGAGACTACCGCTACTAAGCGTAGTTCCATCAGGGTTCTTTACAACATATAGGATAGACTGCGATATGCTATCTATATCCTGATAACTCGTTTGATACTGATACAAAGAACCGGTCAGTTTGATTGTACCACCTCGTGCAAGATAGTGAGTCTTCGTTATCTTATCGCCAAACAATGTGTAACTTCCGACCTCATCAAGCGTATCAACATGAACGGTATGTTCATCGTCATCGAAATAGATAGTACCTGTTACGACCTGATTTAGCAGAGCACTAATATCAGGAAGCGTCTTCGGCGTCATTCGAATAGCAACAGTACCATCAGGAAGTATGCAACTAACACCCTCGTCGTCGTCCATCTTGACAACTCCATACGGTGTCTTAACTTTAGCGTTATCGTACTCGATATAGAACACGCCAATCTTTCCAGTACCATCCTTCTTAATCAACGTGGTGATTGGACCGGAGCCGTCGTCATAATCAGGATCGTTAGACGACTCTATTGCTTTGTGATAATCTCCACCACCCCAAATCAATACTTTCTCCGGGTTCTGCGATGTTCCTTGCAGACCACTCATACCTGCTGTAACGTGACCTTGCTCGTTCTTGAGCATCAGCACGTTCAGCATGACGAGACCACCATTTATATCTGTAGTACCTTTGATAGCATTCGACAGGTGCTCCATATAGTTATTGTACGACGTGGACTTTACACCTTTCTGGAGTTGCATGTTACTTGCCTTTGCGCTTCCTTGGCAGTATTGAAGCATGTTTGTTCCGTCACAAACAATCTTAAGACAGAAATAACATGAAGCATTCGTCGTAATCAACACGTCCCTTACTGACGCTCTATTACTTGACGTTCCTGCAGGAATTAGAACAGCAGCAACTTCCTGTCCGCTACTATTGAAAGCTGCTATATACAATCTCACATCAGCATGATAGTCTGTTACATCAGTAAACACATCATTTGCAGAGAAAACATATTTGCCAGCAGGATAGTACGTGTGCTGTCTCGATGCACCCGAACCTGAGTAATACGTCAATTCTTCATAGTACGAATCAACATTACCTTCTTCACATGTAAGTTGGTTGTCGTAATACTCTTTCACATACAAGATATTTTCGCCGCCTATCTCACGTGTATCTATGACATCCGACACAGCATTGAGCAATGCTATCTCGGCATCGTAGTATGTTCTCCAAAGAGCCGCAAAACCGTCTCTCGTATATGCAAGATAGTTCGTTCCTGATGGTCTCGTAGGCTGCGTGCCATCACTATTCATCAGATACGTATCAATGTGCATGTTCGTATCAGTCCATACTGGTGTCGCTTCCGGATTATAACCGATAATCACCTTCATGGCGTTCTCAAGGGCCGCGTAAGCAGTATTGATATTCGTTATCTCTGTGCCAGACGTAACTCCATAGTCAGACGCTTGCTTCTTAGCCTCATAATACGAACCAGTCTTCGGTGAAGTAGAACCGCCAAGCATATTATCACCGGCGATTTCCTGCCACTCTTTCTTGATAGTGGCCTTCTCTGTACCTCCGCTTATAATACCATCGTCCGCAATGCTGTTTGCCTTTTCAAGCGCGTCTGAGGCGTTTTCTTGTGCTTCGGCTATATCTCCATCCATAGACGTGATTTTCGTTGCCAGATTGGTCTCGGTGCCGCTGCTGCTGATGAACGTGATGTTACCGATAATCTGCGCACCGCGCTTGGCGATGATGCGAGGGGGATTGGAACTCATGTCGATAATCAGCTGACGAGTCGGGTCCTGCAGTTGCTCCGTCGTGATAGTGCCGCCGGCGATCTGCGTGAAACCGTTGCTCCTGTTGAACACACGAAGACTCGTGTTACCATCCAGAAACTCCGAACTCAAGATACCAAGCAGCAGATAAGCCTCGTCGTTCTTTCCGTCTTTCTTATCGGCCCATAGTTCCATCGATACCTGCCCGGTACTGCTATTGATGACCGCATACAGATAATACGGCGTATTGCGATAGGTGTCGGTAGCCGATTTGTCGATGGCGTTGCCGTTATGGTCTGCCTTGAGCGTTGTTTCGCTCAACAGCGAGTAGTGTCCTTCCCAAGCGTCCTTGATATACGGCTCCTGCGTATGCTGCAACTCGCCTGCCGTTATCTTCAAGCCGTCGAAGTGCATGATACCGTCCGAGCCTGTCGCTTTCAGGCACTCGATACCCATCGTGAACGTGAACTGGTTACGCTCTACCCCGACCACCATCATCTCTGCCACTACCGTTTCCAGCATCTCCTTCATCTCCATAGCGTCACGGAAAGCACGCCTTGACAGACTGCGTGCCGTTTGGTCGATGCCGACGATATCGCTCGTCTGGTCGGCTATGGCTCCTTTCATCACCGAGATAGCGCCCTGCACCCGAGACGAGCACAGACGAAAATCGACGTTATTCGGCTTCGACAGCGGATGGCTGTAGTTAGTCACACGGCTTATGAACTCCAGCGGTTGCCCCTGGTTATCCTGACCGAACAGGTCGGACTTGACGAAGATACGCTGGCCGAGGAACAGGCTATGGTTCTTAAAATACACCTCATTACCCTTACACTTGACCTCCGGACGCGTAGAGAGGATGCTGACGATCTCGTCGTATGCCTTCTGCGCCAATTCGTTCTGTGCGTCCTCTACGTAGAACGCAGGCATATCCATATTGAAGATGGCGAACATATCACCCTCGTAGCCGGTGGTGCTGTCGAACTTACCGCGAGGGATGAGGTTGCCGTATGGCACCTGCGGACTGTCGTTATTGTCGCCTTCCGGATTGATTTCGAAGCACGCCACCCAATGACCGTTATCCGGATCAACCTCGTATGCGCTGCCGTTCCATGTCATTTTGGCAGTCTTGTTTGCCACCTCAAACTCGCGTCCGTTGAGGTAGCCGGTCTCAAAATGCAGCGAGAGCGTCTGACCGTATGCAATGTCAATAGGGAACAGTTTCTTCGTCGGGTCTGCCTGCATAGCGTCTATCTCCGCGTTGGTGAGGTCCACGAACTGACCGTTGCGCTCTACCGTCGGAATAGCATAGACCGTGTAAATCTGCGTATCGACACCCCGTTGCGTAACGTGAGTGACACGGAAATGACCACGCGGATAGATATCGTCGTATTTCTCGATGGTCTCTTCTCCAGTCGTTACTCCGGGCACATAGACCGCACCGTTCTCGTCCACATAGAGCGGTTCAAGGTCACCGTCCTCGTTCTTAACCGCATAAGCGTGCTGATAGGTCGTACCGTCGATGGTGCAAGAGTGGTCGTACTCAAGCCGCAGCCGTTTGCCGAACGACACGAACATATCGTTGGCAATAGCCTGACCGCGTTTGATGTTACGCTCCGAGCCGAACGGCGTGATACGCTGAACGACACCGCTCCACTCGTTAGAGAACGTACATTCGTCCAGACCACCGCTGACCGTCGGATGCAGTTTGTCAAACGGATTGCTCGGAGAGGTCTTATCCGTCACATGCAGGTCGCCGGACAATATCTCGCACTTGGCGAAGTGCAGAATCATCTTCGTGATGCCGTTCTGCGTGTCGCCTACCTGCTCAAACCAATAGTCGATCTCGTATTCGTTGGCGATAGCGTCCAGCACCTGACTTATCTTCTGTCCGGAATAACTGAACGCCTTGCTTTCGCTGTTTATATTGATTTCCGCGTTGACCAACTCCACCTTGCTCAACATGTCGGCAAAGACACCCTCGTAGCGTCCTGCAGTCTCGATGATGGAGTCTTTGATTATCGTCGCAATATCGGCGAGGTTGCCCACCACGTCGATATCCGGTTCGTTCCATGTCTCGCCATCGACAACGACCTTGCGGTATGCCTGCGGCTTGCTCAACATATTGTCGAACGAGACGAACTTCATATTGTACTCGTAGTAACTGTTGCCTTTCGGTACCGGTCGGTACGTCTCTTTGAGGAAAAACAACTGCCCGTCGTACTCGATGAACGAGAAAGCAGGGATGGCGATACTCTGCCCTGCCTTGAAGCATATCTTCACGCAGTTCTCTCCGCGCAGGGTTGCGCTGCGTTGGCTGCTGTTATCGACAGGGAACGTGCCGACGGTTACAAGCGTGCTGCCGAGAACGGAAGCGTTGCTATAGACGGTTATTTGGCTGATAGGTGCTGTCATATTACGGTTGCGTTATGGTCGGATCAGGCTCCAGGAACTTAATCACAAGAGTAGCCTTGCCACCCAGTCCGAAATTCTTATACTTATCGAAGTTGATGAACTTGAGCCGGAAAGTCTTTCCTATAACCGGCACATAAAGCTCGTTAATGCCGCTTGGCGTGCCCCCAGAATCGATTCCGTTCACGAGGATGGTGCGGAGGTTGTCTAACTCCCTTTGAAGGTCTATAAGCGAAGCTGTGACGATTTTGAACGTCAGCAGCAGTTCACGTTTATCGACCTTTGCCATGTCCGCAGTCGTGACGATCATCACACCGTTGATGCTGTCGTTCTCGTTCGTAACGACTTTCTTCTGCGGTGCCGGGGTCATCAGTTTATCCAAGTTGCCGTTCAGCGATGTCAGGTGATAGTGGGCAAGGTCATACCCATTTAGTCTCATTTGCAGTCTCATAGCGTCTCTTTTTGATGATGGATGTTTTGTCGCGGTACAGCACGAAGATGTCTGCATCGCCTTTCAGTTTAACGAATACGACCGCCTGCCCTTGGACGATCAGGTCCAACTTGGACGTGTCCTGCAGCATGACATAGTGCTTGACCGGACGCTTGTATATCGCCGTGCCGGAACACGTACCGTAGCAAAGGATGGTGTCGAAGTCATCGTCTGACTCAACCACCATTTCATCGAGGTAGATATGTTCCTCATGCAGCGTCTCTTTGTCCTTGGCGAACCATTTGCGTACCCATTCCACATCCGGGAACGGACGGTACGTATTATATGCCATATACTTACGGAGCACGTCAGCGAACGCATGGAAGTCATGCGCCGCCTCGATGTCCGTCATACTCTCCTCGCAGAGCAAGGGTCGATACTGATTGACGAAATCAGCTTTTATCGTCTCGAATATCTCCTGTGTCATTCCCGTAACGAATTAGTGTTATCCTCGATAGCACGCAGTCGGCGGTTGGTGTCGGCCAGCGTGGATGTATTCTCGGTTATCTTGCGCAGTTCGTCCAATTGGTTCAGCGCGATTTCGTTGGCAAGCGTGAACTGCGTCATCATCTGATTGAGCGTGGATGTCTTGATAGCATCATTGATACCCAACTGCTCCATGATGGTCATCATTGCCTGCGTTGCCGTGACTACGTTGGCACCCTCTATCTGGAGAGCGGTGAAGCGTGCAGAGAGCGTGTCCGCTTGGTCCTGCGTCATGGCATCGAAGCCGCCCGAACTGGTCTCTACATCTCCGTCGCCTAACAGACCGCGTTCGCTCATGGCGTTGTAGTACTGCTCGGCTATCTGCTTGGATTGAGCGGCTTTTGCATCCATTTCAGCCATGATAGCGTCCATCTCGGAGGTGGTCAGGTCACCATCCTCGGTCATGGCTTTGATACGATCCCACGTGTCTTTGAACAGGTTTTCGAGGGCGATAGACAGACCCTTCTTCATCATGTTCTTTTGCAGGTCGTTCATGACGCTGTCGAATACGCCATTGATGCCATCCATGCCCTGCTCGAAGCCTTCGATGTATTGGTCGGCCAGATTCTCCGCAAACGAACTGAGGTCGGTAGTGAGGAGGTCTTGCGCCATCTCATCAAACATCTCCTGTTGCTCGTCCTTGAACTCCTCCAGAGCGTCCAACTGCTCCTCGTACTGTTTCTTCGCGTCTTTGGCTTTGTCGCTGTCCTCGCCGTATTTCTCGGCTTGGCGTTGATATAGCGCACGAGCATCGGCTACCGTCTTTTCCTGCGCCGAGATGAGGTTATAATAATTCTTCGCCGCTTTCGACATGCCTTTGTAGTAAGCAGTACCGGCTTCACGCTCGAAAGCCTTATTCAGGGCCTCTTGCTCCCGCTTGAGCGCTTCCACACGCTCGATATCCTCGTCGATAGCGTCCTGCATCTGCTGCGCTTCGTTGAACTGCATAACCACGTTCACGATTGCCTGAATAATCTGCAAGGCAGCAGAGATGACCGCAAGGATGACGGATGCCGTCTCGACTGTACGTATAGCCGTAGCCGCAGCAGTCGATGTGCCGGTGATGGCAGCAGACGTACCCGTAGAGACAGCTGCTTCCTCCGTCTGAATAGCAGTACCCGTAGAGCCTACGCTGGTGAACAGAGTAAGGATAGCCGGGATCATCGTCTTCAATCCGGAGAGAGCGTTGCCTGCTGCATCGGAGATACCTTCGATGGCTTGCATGGCTTTCTTGCCTTTCTTGGAGAGCGCACCGCCGAACGTAGCCGATATGGTCTTGGCAGACTGGTTCAGAGACGCGAAGCCGTTGATGAGGTGGTCGCTGGTCGTATCAAACTGCTGCATGCGTTTCTGCTGCGCCGTGAGTGACTGCGATGCCGCTTCGTTGGCTTTGGCTTGCACATCCGACTGCATCTGCGTGAGCACTTGCCGCTCCGCTATCAGTTGGTTCATCTCCTGCTCTATCTCCAAACGTCGCTCCGGTGTGATGTCCTCCATCTGACCTGTTTCCTCATTCAGTTCCTGACCGGTTTCGAGTGTCGTTTTATCTGCGCTTATCTGCATGTTCAGTTCCTCCAACTCGCCATTCAGTTCATCAAGGACTTGCTGGTAGAGTGTAACGATCTCTTCCGTGGTCTTTGCCGCTACGTTGACCGTGATGTCGTTTATCTGCTGAATCAACTGACCTATATCGCCTTCTGCATCGACAATACCGTTATCCTGACCGTTCTTGGCCATCTGCTGATCCAAGATACTCTTTGCCAAGTCGCGTTCCTGTGCAGCCGCAGTAGGGAGTGCCGCCGTGTGCATATCGACATCCTCACGGATATTGTACTTGGCACGGATGTTCTCAAGCGTATTTTCGTAGTCGGATGTGAGTTGCGTAGCAGTCTTCATATACGACTCAAGGTCGGATATTTGCTGATTCAAATCTTCCTGACCGCGTTGGCCCGCTTTCTGTGCTTGCTGTAGAGTAAGGATGTTAGCGTAGTGCTCTTCTATCTGACGCAGTTGAGTAACGGTCTCTGCATCGATGCCGAGTATGTCAGCCAGTTCCGCATCGCTCTTGCCCTTATTCTGCGTGTAGGCTTCAAGGCTTTCGAGACTGCCGCCTAACTTGCTCTTGATTTCGTCATCTGCTTTCTCGCGGTTCTCGGATTTCATACGATTGTCTTCCGCGGTACGAATAGCAACCTTAGCCGCATTGCGTTCGGCTGCTGTAGTGGCATTCTCCAAGTCACGTTGCAAGGCTTCCATCTCGATATCCATCTGTAGGTGGATGGTCTCGCGCTCATGGTTACGTTTCCACTCGTTCCATTGCCGATCCAAGTCCTTCATGTCGAGTTCGAACTGCAACTTGGCATTTGACAGTTTCTTATCGAGCGTGCCGGAGCCACGACCATTATGGGTGCGCTTATACTCCTTCTCCTCGGCTTGGATTTCTTGGATGGTGAGTTCGTATGCAGCTTTACGCGAAGCACGTTGCTCCTTTATCTGGCTGTTCTGTATCTTCGTTTCCTCACGAGCCAGTTTCTCGATCTGCTTCATGCGCTCCTCTGCCATTTGTACCGAATCAGACCACGATTTGCCGGTCTGGTTCTGGTATTTCTTAGTAGCAGATGTATAATTGGATTGCGCTTTCTCAAGAGCCTGTCTGTTCTCATCGGAAGCGTTCTTGGCATATTGTGCACGAGCTTTCGCTACTGCTTTTTCTGCTTCGATGATTTCATTTCGCGTAGCAGCTACATTCTTTGTCTTATCTTCCGTCTCGTTGGCTATCTGTACATTGATTTGGATTTCCTTATCATCTATGCTTGCTATCTTTGATTTTAACTCCTCAACCTTGGCTTCCGCCTCTTTCTTATCGACCTTAGCCTTGTGATTCCACCATCTCGGATTGCCGATTTCCTCTAACTTCTTTTGCGCCTCTTCAAGTTCACCATTAAGAGATTCCCTTAACGGCTTCAAATTCTCCTCAAAATCGAGTTGCTTTGCCTCTAACGATAAATTTTTCCATTCCGCATCAGCCATTATCTGCTGGATTTCTTTTAGCGCAGACTCTTGCATTATAAGATACTCATTGGCTTCCTCCAGACTCTTATAGTCCCAGTACGTTGCTCCCTGACCGCCATATTGGACGCTTGCATTCATCGCGTCAATATAAGCCTGCGTCCTTGCCACTTCCTCTTGTGCTTTCTCTACACTTTGGACTGCAAGGTCGAGTTTTGTCTGATCTGCGAACTTGTTCATAAACTGATCCACCTCGTCACGTGAAGCAGCCGCAAGCGCATCAGCAGTACCATAGAACTCCGCGAGCTTCTGCCCGGCAGAGTTCATGATTTTCTGCGTTTCTTCGTCATAGGCATTTCCCTCGTCATCCTTAAACTCTGTCTTACCTTCTCTTAGACTGCGGAAAGCAGCGGTTTTCTGCTGATCCGTTGCGTTATTATTCTGTAGCGTGCTGACGTTCTCGCTATTCACGCTATTCACTTGGTCCATCAATTTCTTCTGACGTTCCATCTCCTCGTTATGGCGGCGTGTAGCCTTTTCTGCGGCACTTTCAGCCGTGCATAGTTTGTAGATACCATAGCAGAGAGCAGCGATGGCTACAGCGGCTAATACATATGGATTAGCAAGCATCGAGAGACCGGTGGCTTCCATCACGGCACCGAGAGCAGCCTGGGCGCGTGTCAGTAACTTTGTCTGCGTCGTATTGACTGCCTTGCCTACAGAGTCCATTCCTTGCCTTGCCGCATCCGCTTGGGCTGCAAGACCCTCTGCGTTCTTGGCTGCTGCTTCGGCACGTTCAGCGACTGCCTGACGGCGTGTCTGTGCCTCGTTGGCTCTACGTGTGGCTATCTCAAGGTTCTCTTGAGCAATAGTCCTCTTCTTCTCCAAAGCACTACGTTGCTCGGCTGTGGCTTCTGCACCGAGACCGGCTATCTTCTTTTCGATAGCAGCCAATTCCTCCTCGTAATACTGCTTTGCGTTGGCAGCATTGTCGATTGCCTTTAGTTCAAGTGCAGCCTGTGCCGCATCCGCTTGAGCCAACTGTGCCTTTAATGCGAGTTCATTTACCTGCTGTGCTGCAAGTTCACGAAGACTGGCTATTTCGGCTGCTTGTGCTTCCGTCAGATTGCCCTTTGCTACTGCTACCTGCAGATCTGCATCACGTGCTGCTGTTCCGGCTTGTATCTGCTGTTCCAGCATCTCGATTTCTACCTTATAGGCTTCCTGCGTGGCTTTCGTGACGCTTTGCAGTTCCTGTGCCTCTAATTGGTAGTTTATCTTCTGCCGTGCAGCCTTGATACCCTCGATGGTGGCGAAAGCGGCTTTATACGATCCATAAGCGACTACAGCACCGCCTATGGCTTTTGCAACCTCCCTCCAATTCTCGATAAGTTTGTTTGCAGCGTCAATTCCGTCCTTTACAGGGCCTTGAACGGACTTACCCATATCATTCATCATCAGAGCAAAATTATCGCGTACACCGGCGATACTGTCCGAGAGGTTTTTGCCACGTTCTTTCATCATGCCAAAAAATTGACCGCCCTCGTCCGTAAGATGATGGATTACTTTCTGGAGGTCTTCAAATGTCAACGTGATTCCGTCATAGTCCGAACGGCTCTTTCCTTCCAATTCAGCAAGCACCGACTTGACATCGACACCCATAGCAGAAAAACTTGCTATCATATTGGAATCCATCGAGCCAGTTGCCTTCACCTTATTGAATCGTGCGACTAAATCATCGAGGCTTCCTCCTGTACCGGAAGCGATTTCAGATAGACGATCTATCGTATCTCCGACATCCTTTGCGTCCGTCTTGAACGCAAGCAGTTGTGCTGCCGCTTTTGTGATGTCCCGGAACTCAAACGTGTTATTCCACGCTCTACCCTCCAGCTCTTCCATCAGTTTAGCAGCCTCATCTTCACTCTTCAAAAATACTTTCAGTCTCGCCTCCGTATCTTGGAACTCCGAACGGACGTTGACCAATTCCTTAGCGAAAGACTGCAAGCCCTTTACTCCGAAGCCTATGCCGGTCATAGACGCAACGAAATTCTTGGTCATTCCCAAGAACTCGTCTATCTTCATTCCCGCCTTATCCGCTTCGTCCGTGATGCCCTGAATAGCAATACGCGACTGGTTCGCCGCGTTTACCAAGCCTGACGGGTTGCCTGTGAAATCAAAATGTAGTCCACTCATACGTGATTTTTCTTTTTATTATGTGCAATCTGCGCACTTTGTCCTATAAATTCGACTATCCTCGACCCTCTCTTCTTCCCCTACTTATTGAACATCTCTCTGATACTCTGCCAGTTAGCAGGATCGTCCGCGTCAATGACCTCTCTTTCGTTCGATACGCCCATCTTCTCCATCTCCTCTTTGGTCATCGTGACGCTGCTGATACTATCGGCCATCATCATGCTCAAGTTGATTTCGGAAACGCCCCAAATCACATAGCCGACCTGCCATCCGTAACGCTGACATGCAAAGTCAATCAGCCTGCCATACAGACTGCGACCACCGAAGACGAGACCGCCTTTCTTCGACAACTCTTCATGCACTTGGCTCTTCGTCTCGCGTTCCTTATCCATGCCGTAATACAACTGCATCTTGTGCGGCCACGTGTTCCATGATGTGACATACGAAAAGAGTGTCAGCAGATCGGAGTCATCCACCTCTTTGTCGAGTTCCTGGATGCGCTTCTCCACATACTCCTCATAGATGGCATCAGAGCGACGCTTGAACGTGTGATAAGCAATAAGCCGCAGCACGTCCATGCGTTGATTACGAAGCACGCGAAGCATCTCCATCGTGCTGTTTACCTCCATGAACTTTTTATCTATCTGGAGAGACCGCATAATAGGGTCTGTGAGCATCTTGATTCCGATGGAAGGTGGATATATATAATAGAATTGCCCATCCGACGTTTTCGCCGTTATGGGCCTTTCCAATAGCGCATCTGTCGTAAGTCTTTCGGCTTCTTCCGCGCTGATTTTCTCTTCTTCTATTTCTTGATTCTGCTCTGACATTGTTTCGGGATGCTTTTGGGAGTAGGTGCAGGGCTCGAACCTGCGACCCGTGGATTCCAATCAAGTTCACCACCCGCTCTACCATCTGAGCTAACCTACTCGGTATTGATTATCGCTGTTCTTGCGTGCGAACACTCTACGATTCGGAGGCAAATTACTGCGTGCCAATTCCTGATTCGTAATCTGACTATCGATCGCCACATGGTTACGTCTGCATAATCGGAAGACCGGCATCTTCAAGTCAAACACTTGGTTGCGCACCTCTGCTGGCATAGCCTGATAGAGTTCGTAACTCGTTCCGGAAGCAGTCGCAATCGTCTCGATGGAATAATCCACGTAAACGAAGACCGCTACCATCGTTTGAGCATCAGCCTGCACAAGCAGTACCTGGTCGCTCATCGGCTTGCCTACGTCAGTAGGTGGAGCCGCATACATAGCGAGGGCGAAGAGTGCTCCTAACGCTACAAATAAAAACTTCTTCATTTTGATGGTGATTTAGTTTTCGTGCTGTCTTTAGCCGCAGCACGTTCGGCGTTCAAAACAGACGGAGTTTCCCCCGCCTGTTCTGAATAACGACTTACGCTGCACCGGCTTGCGATACAGGAATCTTGACGGTCTCGCCGTTGGCAACGATGGTCACGGTGCCTTGACGAGCACTCGTGTTGGAGTTGTCAGCAGCTGCGACGGTTACGGTCGTACCGGTGTAGGTCACGGTCAACCAAGAGCGGTTACCGTTCGCGCTCGTGATGGCAGTTGCGCCGGAGATAGCGATGGTCTGCGATGCCGCGCTGGATGCGCCGAACGACAACGAGGTCGGGCTTGCAGATACGGTTCTCGAAGCGACTGTCTCTTCCTCACAGGTTACACCCGTGATAACGCCGTTCTCGCGAGTAACGGTGATCTTACCGATCTTAACCTTGTGCGAACCATCCTCCGGCTCAAGTGCAGTTGTTTTGTAGGTACGCTTGATACCTTCCGCACATGTGTAACCGGGAGTGGCGTGCATCGAGCCTTTGTCGATAAGCACACCCGGAGCAAGCGGGTTCTGCGGGATGATGGCGATACGGTGATGGTGCTCGATGACACCATCGTTGTCTGCCACGATGAGGTGACGATCCTTAGCCGCACGAATCTCGAACGACAGCGTCGCTTTGTTCTTTGCGTGCATCTCGTCCTCAACTTCACCGCCCTCGCACTCTGCCGTCTGGGTTTCACCTTCCTCCGGTTCGAGGTTGGTACTGTCCTTTACAGGATTCGGGGTTTGCAGCCAAGGAGCACCCGGCTCTTCTGCATCCTGAATCAAAATGGTGGGTTTACCCCAAGATAATTTTCCCATAACTTTACAGATTTATTTGGTTATACAAAACTTTGTTGTTCACGAAGTGTGTGTGAGTAGCCTCGTCAGCCAAAACACGCTGCTCATCGATGTCCACAAGGAACGTCTCTCCGCACATCGATAGGTACTTATACATGATTTGGCAGATAGGACGAATACGGTTGCGATCCTCGTAATAGGTCGTTACATCTCCGGCTCTTTCCGTCGCTTCGACATTCTTCAAATCGTTGACGAATACGTTCACGTTTACGAACGCTTCCTGAATATCATCCAGATTGCCGCCGTTGGCGAGAACCGAGATTACGATATTCTCCACACCCTCTTGCCGCGTTTCCTTGACCAGAGAGGTCGAAGCAAAACCGTAAGCCGACATTTCAGACCAGAAGTCCGCATTGTCGCGCAGGTAATTGTACACGTCATCTACGATATCGATGTCACTTTTCATAGACTTAACTTATCAATACGTTTTTGTATCTTGGCTTTCGTCATCTCCATACGCTTGCCTATCACACTCCTTGCGTAGAGTTCTGCGGATGCAAGCACATCCTTGTTTTCCAGAGCCTCTACCTCGTCGGCATAGTTCATACCGGCTACAACGACGAGTGCGTAGGTGTCAGCGTATTGCTTGGCGAGGCTTTCCAACAGTTGTTTTCCTTCATTCGGGCCTTTCTTGCCCTTTTTGACTATCTTGAACGTGGATTCGATTTCCTTGCGTCCGTGGTCGTAAACGCCGTAACCGATAGAGGAGCGCAGGTTACCTGTTCGGTCAATCCAACTTTCTTTCTGGTCGCGTTCTCGTACCTTCTTGATACATTCCTCTCCCAGATAGGCGAAAGTGTTTCTCAATTCCTCACAGGCGATATCGACAACCGCTTTGAAATAGGCATCGATGACACTCGTATCTGCACTAACTTTTACACCCATATGACAGTCTTCAACTGGTGGTGCTTGAAACCTTTGATGCTGCCCTCGAAGATTTGTACGTCGTCCCTTGTGAAGATTTTCATGCGCTGGCCGATATAGAGTTCGGGAGTACCATGGGCACAATGAACACTATAACTGTACGCAATCAACTTCCCGTCCTGCGTCTTTATGGTGTTAGGCGAACCCGCTTCCACGATATCGCACGGAACAGCATCCGAAACGGACTCTTGCGAATCCTCTTGAACCGGATCACCGTTCGCGTTGATTGTCACTTTGGCAGGCTTGCCATAGACCTTATACTTGTACGTTCTGAACTCCAGGACTGCCATACTTATTTCCTCCAAGGACATCCGAAAGTAACTGTCGGAACATCAATCGATTTCTCTTCCTCTCCGATGGAGATGTACAGGCTATTCACTTTCTTCAAAATCGCGTTCCTATCTCCAAGGCTGACCGATAAGCCAGCCTCAGAGACGTTGGGCGCTTCGATAAGCGAGAAGAGACAATCAGCCTTTGCGCCGATGAATCCTTTCGACCTTAATATCTCGGCTGTGATTTCGTCTTCCGGACGCAAGTCCCTTTTGAGGAGTTGGTTATCCACGAAGCCTGCTTTCAGCGGATAGTGAATCTCATCTATCAACGCTTGCCTAACTGTTCTTCCTGCCATATCGAATTATGATTTTGAATTACACTTCACTTTCTTTACCGCTTACGCTGCCGTAGGAGCCTCTTGGCTTACTGCGATCTCGGACGATTTCTCACCAGCGGTTACCACTACACTACCGGTACGCTTTGCAGCGCTTTCACCAGTATTAGCCGCAGCTACAACGGAAACGACACCGTTAGCAATGGTTACGGTCAACCAATCGTCCTCAGACGTAGCGGTAACCTCACCGGTTGCGTTGGTCTTTACGTTTACGGTCTGCGTTGCTCCGGCTGCTGCGAAACTCAAGGTCTCCTTATCCAGTTTCGGATAGTACACACACTTGGTTTCAAGAGCCTTCTTCAACGCCAACTGCTTCTTCTGGTTCAGCGTGTTGATAGCCTCGATAACTTCGGCATCGGTCTTGGCAAGGGTCAGACCCAAACCAAACTCGTTTGCCTGAGCGATTACGTCGCTCTTATCGTACTTGTTACCGAATACCGTGATTACGCTATCGGTACCCTTCTCGTCACGATCATCGTCGTCAAGCGGCTGATGGATGGTAGAATCGAGGATGTAGATTTCGTCCACGTTCTCGATAACCGGCAGTACGAGAGCCTGCGAAGCCGTGTACTGGCTCATCGGGTTCGTCTCTCCGAAAGCGGAGATGAGTTTGTACTGGTCGATCAGCTGATACTCTACACCGGGAACCGGGTGGTTCTTCTCTGCGAGGTCGCCCCATACGAGAGCACCAACCTGCATAGCGGTGTGGAAGATGATACGGTCGTTAGCGAACGGCTTGTACGATTTAGCACGGCCGTTTTTCTCCATATCAACCTTGCGGTCGATGATGTTGAGTTGCAGACCGCCGAACTCGTCTGCAAACGCCTCAAGGAACGCCTTACGAGACGGAACAGGCAGAGTGCTTTCGTTCGTGAAGACTACGCGGTTAGCGTTAGCAACGAGTTCACGTGCCCAACGCTCTGCGCGCAGTTTGCGGAAGGTAGCCTCCGACAGAGAAGCGTAGCCCGGTGCGTTACCATCTGCATCCGCGAAATCAAGAACGCGCTCGATATCCTCGCGAGAGATGTGGTCTTTCTCGATTACGCCGAACGTGTTGCGGTCGAAGTAACCGAAGTTGATACGCAAACCTGCGCCTACGTTATTCAGGTCCTCAGAGAGAACATAGCCGCGAGAGAACGCATACAAGAAGTTGTACTCATTCTTCTCGTCGATACCTACAGAGCAGAAATCAACATCATCGTACAGACGATTGAGGACTTCGGCCAGAGGTGCGTGACGCTCGATGAGCGTATCGATCTCGTCGATATCGCTCTCCTTGAGCTGACGGAGCATACCGATCTTCGGCAGACGACCATCGCTGAACGAAATCGGCTGACGGCTCTTGATCGGGAGCGGCGAGTTCATAGCCACAATATCAGCGGCTACATAACGTGTGTTGACAGCGGAACTCTCCCAACGTTTGTCGGTAGAGTGAACCGTACGAAGCATTTGCTTATGCAGATAGGTAGGAGGGGTCTTCTTACCATTCTTCTTCTCACGAATCGCGGTGAACGACGGGAAGAGTTGCTGCAAATACTCGGCATAAATAGATGCTACTTGCATGATTTACTCCTTTCTTTGATTAGTCGTGCATGTACACGAGTTGCGGAAGAGCCGAAGCCATCGCCGACTTGATGTTATCTACCGGGAACGGAGATGCAACGTCGTTGACTTCGCCAGCATACATGATACCCACAATCGGTTGCTCTTTGGTTGCCGATTGCATACATACACCTGCGTAGGTGTGATTAGACGGAAGACTCGCGTACGCGTTGCCCGCCTCATTCAACGGCATCGGTTTGAACTCGTTATTCACGGTGTCCTTGATGATGACATGACCCGCGTGGATCACATCATGAGGAAAACCGTCCATGTTCAGAGTGGTGCCGCCAATAATGCCAGAGAGATAACGGCGAATGACAACGGAATCCAATCCATTGCCCATCACCTTACGCTCGTGGCTTAATACAGCTTGTTTACCCATGACTGTTTTCGATTTTTAGACCATATCCCCCATCTGGTCGATTACACTTTGGTCCAACTTCTTCGGTTCGTCTTTGTGATCTACGGCAGGGGGATTGCCCAGATTGTCAAGACCATGGTTAGCAAGATCTTGCTTGTAACCATCAACCTCAGTTTTGACGGATGCGAGATACTCATCGAAGTCCGCATCATCCTTGAAGGTCATGCGGTCGAAGTTTTTCAGGAAGTTCTCTCCAAAGCGACCGGTGTCTTTCACAAGCTCCTGCAGGCGTTCCTTACGACCCGTACTTACCCGCTGGTTTCTGAGTTCGCCGTTCTCTTTTTCGAGAGCCTCAATCTTGGTCTGCAAGGCTTTCGCCCAAGCAGGCATCTCGTCCGTCTGTTCTCCTGCACCCGGTTTCTTCTTGCTCGGGTCGTCAGCACCTTGGCCTTCCTCTCCGGGCTTTTTCGGTTCGGTTACAGGGTGAGCCTTCTTGTACGCAGCGATAGCACGACTGGACGCACTTTGGCTCGATTTGAGGATAGGAATTGCGACTTTGTCAACAATGTCATTGATGGCAGCATCACGTTCCGCTTCCTCGGTTTCTTCGGTAACAGTCAGATTGCCGGCGCATACGGCTGCGACACTCTGTAGTTCGCCTTCGTTGAAACCCAAGTCCTTGGCCTTGGTTTTCAGCACTTTTAGAATCAGTTCTACTAAATTCATACTTTTAACTTTGTTTGATATTCAAACACTATTCGGGCGTAGTGCCAGAGCAGTATTCTTCAAAATTTAATGGTTTCTGTTTGAATTACAAACACCATCCGGATATAGTGATTTGGGATGGTCATTTCAAAATTCGCTGCAAAGTTACAAAAAAATGTTTGAATACCAAACACTTTTGCAATTTTTTTTCAAATTTTCTTCATTTTTTCATAAAAATAGATAGGATGGCACACTTTTGCCACCCTATCCCCATTAAAAAATCGAGTTATCTGCCTGCGCTGTCACAGCGTGAGGTTTTGTATGTTTCTCTACTTTTCTGCGCTTATATTGGCAGAGAAGATGTCAAAATCGGCATTTACGAGCAGCCCCGTGAAAAGCGCATTGGCTTCGTCAAGTTCCTTGCGTGTATAGCCGATATAATCAAAGATGCTATCTTTCCAGTAGATATGCGGCTTGCATAGTGCCTCGGATGCACGGAACATAGCAAGTGCCTGGCTCGTCATCAGGACGAAAGTCACGACATCGTTCTTGCAATACGCCTTGTGTCCGGATAGCAGTCCTATCTTGTACAGATCACAGAATCCCATCGTTTGCACGATCATCTGCGAACTCTCCGGCAGCGATATGACCGGCTCAATAGACGCGAACGTCTTGAAGCCCATCGCGTGCAGTCGCTTCATTGCCTCGATACGCTCGGCGTTGGTGCTTGCACCCGGCTCCAGTTCGTCATGTCCGGTCAGCGTGAAGCCGAACGCCAGTTTGTCGCGGTACGCGTCTTGCGACCACCAGTCAGGGAGTTCGTCGATGAAGTCGGCACGCTTCGTGAGAATCTGACAGGGAACGCCGTACGACAACGCTATCTCCACGGCTTGGATGGTGAGGGTGCGTGTGTCGGCCAGCATCGGATCAGAGGTGAACGTAAAGAACAGTCCATGCGGACGTATCTCGTCCAGATGCTTGTACAACTCGGCTTCGAAGGTCTGACGGGCGTGTGCCTCGTCCTTGAAGCATTTCTTGAGAGCGGCTACCGGTGCGCCCATAGCGTGACCAAGGATGCCGCGTTTGCAATAGCAGTAGGTGCAGTCGTTCGAGCAGCCGACATAGAAATTGACTGCATACTTGGCATACTCTCCTGCCTTTCCTTTCGGCGAATATATCGCCTTTCCATTGATTTTACTCATAACTATAATCGGTTTAATTCGTTAATCTCCTCCACATTCTATTTCCGGATTATCGAAGATGTTTCCCAATACCTCGCACTCTTCATCGAGGAGCGGAAGCCACTCTTCTTCTACATACTCTCTCTCTTTGAAATTGACGTAGCCGAACGCTCCCATTCGGAAACTGATGACCTTCGGCTTGCAGTTGCCAACCGGCCGCAGCACCTCGTGTTTGTTCTTGCCACGTCCTTCTTCCATTCGGTAAACTCTCTGTACGATGTCGCCCTCGTATATCTCTTTACCGTGGATATCGAGCAAGCCCGTGAACTGGCCGACAGTACAATTTTCCTCTATGTCTAACGGTAGCCACAGATTATCGTTCTGCATTATCAAAATCGGCACCTCTGCATCCATATTTCTGACTGCTACCACTCCGTAGTACCATTTACCGCGATGTCTACCTCTGAACTTGATCTGTCTCATAGCGCTCATTTCTTTATCAGTTCTGGATTATCATAGATATTGCCGATAACCTCTATTTCGCAGTCATCGTCATAGCATGGCGAAAGGTACGATATGTGCGTACAATCATAATCCTGGCCGCACACATCTACTTCGTAGCTACCGTCGGTACTCACCTGTGTAGTATAGTCATACTCTCCATTATATGCCACTACGCGCAGGATATCGCCCTCATATATTTCTCGACCATTCTTATCATGTAGTCCGACGAATTGGCCTACAGAATCAGGCTCTACATTCATTCCGATTGTACGACGATTTTCGGCAGATACGTCTATCTGGATAACAGGCTCGCCTTGGACGTGCGCAAGATCGCCGTACATCCACTTCTTTGTTCTTTTCAGTTTTCCTCTGAACTTAATTACTCTATTCATGGCTTTTTCTGTTTTAGGATTTCACAATTACCACTCTCTATCATCGCGTCTCTATCTCCGACGCATAATCCGTGGTGATTTATCGGGCATCTTTGTACCAAGCAGACTTTCATAATACTACCTCCGTTTCCATTTCTAACAGGTCTCGCAAGATATGCCGAAACTTGTACACATAGTTACATGTTGCGATGCAGATATGCCCTCCAGCGTACCGAATAGCAAAGTACCAGTCATCGTTCTCTTTCACAAAGCAGAACTTCCGGCAATCCGGTCGCCAATAGATGTCGCTGTATTCAGGGTCTTTCTTAAACCCATTCACCTCCAGTATCTCCGGCGTGAGCGGGATGGGTGTTATCTCTGCACCTGCAAACTCACTTGTGCCTTCCACATAGATGCCGTTTATGCTATTAGTCAAATCCGTGACCCTTTTGGGTGTTCTTTCAAATACGGGTTCTGTGCCCGTATCATCCACTTGCACCTTGGCATACACCCAGTCGCCAAGCATCATTTCTGTTGCGTTCATACTTCTTCCTCCTTCTTTGATTTGGGTTGTAGATACGATATCAGGGGACCGCAGAAGCCGAAGCGGAGTTTCGACATCTCGCAGTCATAATAATGTTGACAAAATGCGCAGCTCATCGTGCTCTCCTTTCTTTAGCGGGTTCGGGGTTCAGGCGGTTCTTGATCCACCGGCAGAGCGTCCAGATGCCCATCACGATAAAGTGCATGACGATGATGTACGTTGCTATGCCGGCCAGCCCTATCACTATAAACCATATCGGGTGCATACTCTTATCTCTTATATATGTTACCCATGTTAGCGTGGCAGTCGCCCTCTACGTTTCCGCAAGTGATAGTGCCCATGTTCGCATGCACATCTCCTTGAACGTCACCACCTATACTCACATCACCATTGTTGGCTTTGACGCGCTTTACGTTACCTGTGACCTCGATCTTCTGGCAGTAGTCAACCTCCAGACGTTCTATGTCACCTTGGATGGTGATGTTTATCACTTTCTCGTCCTCTACGTCGAGTTCGCTCAACGGCTTGCCGTCAACGGTTATTTTGCCTCCGTCGATAGTCACAGTACCACCGCTGATAATTGTAGTTCCTACGTTTGCTTTGCCGTTCACTACGATTGTACGGCCATTCTTATTGATGATTAAGCTCATACTTATTCCTCCTTATCCAAGTTGATGTCACGCTCTTCCTGTTCGAGCAGCAGTTGTCGGCAACGCTCCTCGTAGCGTCTTTTGGCTGCTTCGATGTCCTCTTTGTTGTCGATGGCGGGTTTGTTCAATGACGCGAATACTGCTGCGAGTATCACGACTCCGATGACTACGTATTTCATTTCAGTACCTCCTCTACTTCTTTGGGATGGATGAGGTTCAGCGCACCGCCATTGCAAGCGCAGAACCGAATCTCGATCTTACCGGGCTGTTTCTTCTTCTCTCGGATGACCACCTTTTCTGCGTTTACCGCATCTGCTACTTGCCAGATCATGCGGTACGGTGCCTCGACATGTGGGCTGTTATCACCGAGTGCTTTACTTAATACTGCGACTACTTCGTCTGTAGTCATTGCATTGAATTTCGCTTGCAAGTCAAGCGCGAGTTTCAGTAACTCCTTTCTACGTTTCTCGTCCATGATATATCCTTTCAGTCAATTATTTCATACGTATAAGCATACACCAGGGGATTGCTCTCAAAGTACCCGCGACGGTTCAAGCGGTCGATCAGGTCTTTGTATGCGCGGTACGGCGTTTTGAACAGATGAGGCGTACCATGATACTGGAATCTTGATACCTCCTCCATCTGCGACGTTATCACATCGTTGCGGAGATAAATACCTTCCTTCAAGCAGTCCTCATCCGATATACCTGCCAGGCCCTCAACCTTGATGCCGGTCATCTTGATATGACGCTGCATCAATTCGGCTTTGACATACATCTTGTTACTCCATCCTTCCGAATGATGGAGAGACAAATTTCCGTCCTCCGTCAGATATCCGTTTTCAACCAACTGGCTATACCGCTGCGCCACGGCTACTATCTCGCCGACCTTATACGGAGCATGGTCGAGGATGTATTTCTCATAGGCTTTTTCGTCGTCTATGTGATGGCTCTGGTATGCCAGCGCATCCTTCATTGTTTTATCCGGTACTGCGCGCCGTGTCATCGTTTTGGTTCCGTCGAACGTGGCTTGCTGCAAGCCGAAGCGTTCGTTAAACATGATCTTCTGCATATTACTCTCCTTTCCTTTCTTCGAGGTTATCAATATCAACGACAGATGACATAATGTCGATCATGCAGCATGTCGTACCGCACATCTCATACGGTCCGCTTGTGATGACTGCTGCTTTTCTCTCGCTACCGCCCAGAATCGGGTAGTACCATACTTTCTTTCCGATTTCAATCTTGATCTTCTTCATACTCATGCGGTTATTGATTTGCGATATTGTTTGTCATCCATCATCTGCTGCATCTTCCAAATCTTCTTCAATCTCTCGGTATCAACATTGTCCGTGTGGTTCTCGACATCCGAAGCCGGATAGATGGAGTGCTTGCCGAAATAGGCGTTCGTGAAGTTCTCGATCATCTCCTTGTACTCACGTTCCATGTTCGCCTTGTGGAAAGCGTACATGTCCGACATCTCTGCGTATTGCAGTTTTGTCAGTTTGGCGAGGAGCGCGTAACTGTTGCCCTTCTCCTGATAGCAGGGCGGTTGCCACGTATTAAGCACCACACCGAGACATTGCCGCCACAGTTGTTTCTCTCGGGCCGTCTTGACAGTCCACTTGTACATCTTCTCTTGATTGTCGTTCAGAATCTCGTCGAGTGACAGACCGTAACGATTGACGATGGCTTCGATTGCCATCCGAGCGTTCTGCGCCTCGCCACCTTCTCCTTGCTCTGCGAGCTTCTGGAGTTTCAGGATGCGCGAAACCAGGCTTTCATACTTCTCTTTTTCCATAACTCTTATCTTTAATGGTTAAACATGATCTTCTTCATGGCTTACATATTTAGGATGGCACGGATGTCAACTAATTTCGTCCGATATTCGGCTGCTTCCGAAGCGTACCGATTAACGTCCTTCTGGAGTGCCTGAATCTGCTTATCTTGGCTCTCGATGCGCTTGCCCAGTTCCTCGACTACTTTGACGCGTGTGTCTTCCATTGCGAGGAACATACGATACAACCCACCGTTGCGCTTCCACCGCTTGCAGAACGTCTCTTTATCAACGTCATCGCCTGCTGCCATGTACTCCGGATGGATTACTTTTTCGAAATAGATTGCGTTTGGACGGATACCCGTCAGCTTTTCAAACTCTTGAATTGTCATAACTCTTAATGTTTTAATGGTTTTCTTAATTTTATGTAAAGGTACAAAAATTTTACGATATGACCAAATTTTTCGGGTATAAAACGCTGAAAAAGTGATATTTGCAATGCGTCCTTGCCAAATTATATTTTGCTACTATATTATTTCAGTTTTGGCATGAAATTTGTCAAGTGGGAAGCGTTATTATAGTAACGTACCATGCGTTATTAGAGTAACGTACCATGCGTCATTAGAGTAACGTACCATGCGTCATTATAATAACGCCCCTACCGTCTTCCAATGAACGCTTCCAAGTCCTCCAACGGTATCGACTCGTCATGCGGATAGAAAGAGTTAGCCAGCGCATCAAAATAGTCGGTCGATCGACCAAGCCGTTTGATGATGTCCTCTTTCTTCTCGATGGCGATGGAGCCGCTGGATGTGAAGTGCCACTTGATTTCCGTCGCCTCCTCCATCAGTTCGTCGCACTCCGGCAGGGCAGGCTCGAAGCCGTTCTTGGGATCAAGCCAGTCGCGCACCGCCCAGTACAGATAGGCTTTCATGTTCGCGAACTCGTACTGCTCTGTCATGTCCGTCAGTCCTTTGGCACTCTCCGAGAACTTGCACGAGTAGGCGTTTCGGTTGCCTTTCTCCAGCAGCCGCGAGTACACGCCTGCACCCTCTCCGATGGTATCGATGAACGCTTTCGATTTCTCGTAGCCGAGGTACTGCGATATCATCCCGACCACGTGCATGTGGTCTGCCTTGCCTGCGGATTGATGGGTGTCGAACTCGTCCACGAAGTTGCCGTATCTGGGGCAAAGGATGCTGCTGTCTCGGCCCATACCCGCCACATCGACACCCAAGCGGCACATCTTGATATGCTCGAAGCCTTCCTGCGATTTGAGCTGCTTCCATCGTTCGTTGGCACGCTCGACCCACTCCTGCGGGATCAGCGCATCCTTGCTCACTCTGGGGAACTTGCCCAGCACCTTGATGCGGAAGGTGTCGTTCGGGCGGTACCATTGCCCTTCCCACTCGAAGTCACCCTCGTCCTCGTTGATGTCCGTCATGCGTATCTTGCTGCACCAGTTCTCGACCTTATCCTTGACCCACTCGTAATCGACTTGGCCCGGATAGACGATCTCCTTGGCTTTGACGTTGGCGGCGTTGAGCGAGTTCAGCCGGAACTTCTTGAAACGCGAGGACTTCATCGCCTTGGCAGCGTAGCCGGTGGTCGTATTCGGGTTGAAGACGATCAGCAGACGCGAGTTGCCCTGCAGGTTACCCTCGATGGCTTCGAAAGTCTTTTCCGAGATACCCGATGCCTCCGTGACCACGAACATGACGTTCGCCGCGTGGAAACCAGACCATGCCTCGACGTTATCATCGCCTGCCTTGAAGCCTGTCAGGAACCACTCTTCCCACTCGGTGCGGATGTCGTGCGCCACCAGTCGGCCGGGGAGTATCTTCGCCGCCTTGAACAGACGCGTGAACTCCGGCACCATGATGTTGCCCACCTGACGATCGGTCGGAGCCGTAAGCGCTACCTTCGTGTTGGCAGTCATCTTACCGTGCTCGTCAAACTCCGGTGTGAGGTAGAGAAAACAGATAGCCGCCACCGCAGCCACGAAATCCTTGCCGCGAGACGTTCCGGAAGCCACAGCCGTACGGGGATTGTCCTGCACCGAACGCAGCACGTCCTTCTGCTCGTCATCCAAATCAACGTGCAGAATCTGCTCGGCAAACAGACACCAGTCCTTTCGCCAAACCTTCATCCATCCTCGTAACTTCTCCTGTGGGGTCATCGTCTTATGATTGCGGCGGGTCAGGCAGGTCCTGCATCGCCTCGATAAACGGATTCATCTTCACATCCTGCTCGGTACGCTCTACGTAGCCACGATCTTTGCCCTTCGTCTTCAAATAGAAGATGATGGCGGTCAGGTCTTTGTCTGCGCTAATCTTCTGCATCAACATAGATTCAGCGAAGTCCACCAATGCCTCCTCGACATCCTTGCAGGCAGCATCAAAGTCCTTATCGTTCTCACGCCAGTAATAGAACGTACGGCGACCGATATTAGCCGCCTCGCAGGTAGCAGATACGTTCGCTCCTTTCTTCTCGAATATCTTGAGCACCTGCACCTTCTTCTCTTGCGTTTCCCGAGCGATCCTCTCCTCGCGCGTCTCCTTCTTGGGCTTGGGTGGAGATTTCTTCTTGACCGTTTTCTTCGCCGTGGTCTTCTTCGCGGCGGGTTTCTTCTTTTGTTCTTTCTTCTCCATGGTGTTTCGTTATTAGTACGCAGCATTAACCATCATGCGGATGGCATCATAATAGGAGATACCATTGACCTCCATGCACTTGCTCAGATAACCATCCGGAGCCAAGCCGGGGATCATGTTCACATCAATGATATACGGTACTCCGTTGAAAATACGACTATCGATACGCAGAATGTGTCTCGCTCTTACAGCATGGAAGGTATCGCGGACGATGCGGTCCAGTTTCTCGCTATGATACGGCTGCGGAACAAAATCAAAATGCTGCTTCGTGTCCTCCGTATGGTAGCCGCAGTCTGTATTCGGCTTCATGATGGCAGAATAGATTTGCAGATTGAAATCACGACCGTTGTCAATGACTACCGTCGTCACCTCGTCACCGGGAATAAACTCCTCCACCATCGGCTCGATACCCTGCTTCATCAGCGACAGGCATTTAGACAGCACATCCTGATATCGTACTGCGCCGCTCTTTTCGTCCACTCCGATGCTGTTCTCTCCGTAGCGAGGTTTGATGAAGAATTTAGCGATAAGCCTTTCGCGTATCTCCTGCAACGACACAGTAACAGGATGAGGTATGCCTTGCTCTTGAAGCACCACCTTGAGTACCTCTTTGTCATGCGTCAGCAAATCCGTCATGCTGGATTCGATTGTGGACTTGAAACCGCGTGCCATCACTGCATTGCGCAGATGCTCATTGATATACTGGTTCCTCGTCCGTACAATCACCGTATCGTCTCTCTGAATGAACCCGAAATGGTCACTCTCATCGGCGCAATAGATGGATATCTCACCTTCATTAAACGCCTGCTTGTAATACTTGTAGGTGGGAAAACTACCGTCTTCCTCTGCCTTATTTGCTATCACCCATATCATGTTCTTTCTCCTCTCTTATTTCGATTAAACGTTCAGCCGCCAACTCCAACACCTTTGCGAAAGAGATGGACGGACTTTTGATGTTCCACTCCTTGCCTACCTCCGTCTGGAGTTTCAGCAGCAGTTCCTCGTTCGTGCCTTGGTCCGCAAGGATGAGTGCGTCGCTCTTCTTCGCCTGCTCCCGGATATCGCCGTATATCTCATCGACGCTCTGGAAACTGTTCGGGTACAGCACGACCGCGAACGTGAACGTCTCTTTGAGCGCGAACACATCGATACCGTCCATGCTGATAGGCTTGATCTCGTCCATGTTCACGTGAGCGAACTTCTTGAAGTCGATGGACTTGATTTGCTCAAACAGCTGCTTGAGGATGCTCTGATTGTCGGAGCCGTGCAGCGAGTTGTGCGAGAGTTGGATGGCGATTATCTCATCCTTGCTCAAGTCCTCCTCGGCGCACAAAAGGATAGGCAGCGTCTTCCAATGCAGCTTCTTGCAAGCACGCAAGCGGTGGTGACCGCTAATCATTACGTACCGACCATCTGCTTTCTTATAGCAGCACGGCACACTACTTAAACCGGATTTGTCGATATTGTCGCATAGCGTGGCAAAATCCTCTCCGGTCATCTCGTTCGCGTTCAGTTCCGCTTCGTCTATGAGATTGATATCCACCCTCTCATATTTCCATCTGTCTTCATTATTCATTATTTCTTGATTTTGATGTTTCCGTCTTTCAATGCTTTCAGGTATCGGTTTATCACTTCCTGATTGCTGCCATAGATGCCCAACTTGCCTTCGTATGCGAGATAAGATGAGGTGCAATGCTCATCCACTTTCTCATACACACCACGGTACTTGGAGCTAACCGGCTTATGCGTATAGGCACAACTGATGACCCTCTCGCACAGCTTGTGCATCCGTCTGCTTAACTCCATCTGTACACCCTTGGTCTGGATGCACCATAGGATGAGTTTCGCCAATCGTGGTACCGCGTTATTCGTGCAGAAGTCGGTCAGCTGGAACAGGTCATAACCCTTGTGCTGCGGAAGCGTGAAACCGAAGCCGCCAAGCGTGTACTTATCATACATCACCACGAACGCATAGGTACAATGACTGACCGTATCGACCTTGCGGATGTACTTGCGCTGTAGGCTGTACAGCACATCCGGACTGACACGTATCGTACGCAGTTTGTTCGGATCATCGATAACCAAATCGTCCGGCGGTACGATCTCGTTCACCTCGATACGGCTTGACGAATAGGACGTACTCGCTTTGTTGCTCGACGAATCTTTGTTGCAGTACAGGAACCGGCCGGCAGACCAACGCTCACCGCCCGATGAGTTCCACATCGCCAACTTGTGCATGTTGCTCAGGTACGGACTGTTGCTGATATAGTAGAAATACGTGTCCTCCGGCAGACTCTCCACCAGATTGTAGTACTCGTTGCGTGCCAAGTCAAACTCCATCTCCAAATCGCTGTTTTCCGAGATGAGTTTGAACGTGCGCTTCTGCGTCTTATCCTTGCCATAGTTGAAGAATATCACTTTCTCGTGCGCTATAGCGTCCTGCAGCGTGCCGACATGGAAATCGCAGGTGGTCAGCAGCTTCATCAGTTTCTCGCTTGCTTTCTCGGTCCGCTCGATACTCTCTTTGGCTTTCATCTTGAGTGCCTGGAATATCGCATGGTTGCGTGCCGACTCGGACATAAAGAATTTCTGCAACTTCTCTGCATAGAGCGCGAGAGCCAACTGCCGTTGCGGTGTCGGCTGGTTGTAGTCCTCCAGCCATGCCAGTTTATTGCGGTAGGTCAGACATACCTTGCCGTTCGCTATCTCATGCAGCAGGTAGCAATACGCATCCTGACAGTAGATCGACAACTGCACCTTATCCATGAAAAACAACTCATAGTAATACAGGAAGCCGTTGACGATGCACAGCTGCTTGTGCTCGTGCTTGGTGATGGCTTCGTGCAAGGCTGATGCCTGACGCGAGTTGTACGGCAGCGACTTGGTCTGGAACGTCTCGATAGCCGAGTACGGATTGCCCTGATAGATGAGAGGCACTAACTCGCCCGGTAACTCGTATTTGAGCTTCGTGACCGCAAGGAACTCTTCGTAGGTGGAGATGGAGTGAAAGTCCTCCAACTCGTGATTGACCGCGTAATAGAAGATACGGTACGTCGATAGCACGCAGTTCAGAGCCAGATAGAAATTGTCCGTCGCATGATACGTACGGAACTCGATGGTCTTCGTCTTGAAATACGCGGATATATTGACTGCGTGACGGATATAGCCTTTCTTCGACTGGTTCGTGAATAACTCGCGTATCTGGTCAAAGGTCTCGGCGTTCAGTAGTCCGTAATAGAACTTCTCCGTCGGTACCGGCATCAGATTGAACACCAGTTCGTCGCTCTCCGAGATGGTCGCATAGCGTTTGATATAGGGATAGCAGACATAGAAAAACAGGAACACCTTTTTCAGTTGCTCGACGGTGAGGTCGCCGGCATAGACATGCACGTGGGTATAGATGCACCACTTGAGTTTGCCTCCAGCCGCCACCATCGACTCATAGACGCTGCGCAGTCCGTGCAGATCAGCCATGCTCGTAATGTGCAGCGGCGGGGTGTTTACCTCGCCACCGAAACGCTTGTTAGACGATCCGTCCGTATTAACTATCTCTTCGTCCTTGCTCCATGAATAACCGGCAGGCAGTACCACTTTCTGCCTGTCGAGGTTACACATCTCTATCTCAACGCCGAAGGTGCGTGTCGCTATGTCGTTAAGCAATTCCATACTGATCGTCTATCAGTTCACGAATATACTCCTGTGCTCCCAAGCGTGCCAACGTACGGCCACACTCTCGGAAATCGTACAACAGAGCCGCTGACGCGATGTCAATGAGGGCAGTCGTAATAGGAACGGTCATGTGCGCAGCATGGGCAATGCTCTCCAGTAGTACCAGACCCTGCGACACGTCTTCCGTGATATAACGCGACTTGACCGAGGTCGGACTGATGGCGCGGTCGCTCGATTCGGAATAGCGGAAGAAACTCTCCAACTTATTGCCGAGGAAACCGCCGGCATCGTAGATATCCACCGGCTTGCATCCGAGTGCCTTGAGTACGCGGCGTTTCTCCTCGTCCAACTCCTGCATGATATTCAGCGTGCACGGGTTCTCATGCGAGTACGCTTCACGGTACATGCAGAAATCGCCGTGGCTGTATTCGATACGCGGGATGCTCATGATGGCACCGACCGTATGCAGCACCATGTTCGGATTCAGGAGTGCCGCCTCCAGCAGATTGTACTCGTCGCTGAAACTCGGATCGAGCGACTTGAGCGTGTACATATAATCGTCCGAATCTTTTCTGGAGATGGAGAGGGGACTGCGCGTCAGACGGCAACCGACACGGAAGACGATCTCGTCCGGTTTGTCCTCCAACTCGATACGTCCTTCCAGATACGGGCCAATCGTCTCTACGATGACAGGCAGCGACTTGCAGTAACGACGGAAATAGAAATACGACATATAACTGCAAATGCAGACCACGATCTGGTTCTTATTCAGGCAGTATGCGAGTTTCTTGATAACGTCCTCGTGATAGGTGCTCTGCACGGTGATGAAGACAACCTCCGCACAGGAAGCCGCTTCAATGTTATACGAGACATCCGCGATGGTTGTCTCGTGATACTGCTGATTCTCTTTGAGGAAAACGCGATTGCCGTTGGCTTGAATCTTCTCGAACACCTCAGACTTGGTATTCGATGTCTTAATCAACGATACTTCGTGACCTTTGATGGATAAGTCGGCTGCGATTGCTACGCCTACGTTGCCGGCTCCGATGACTGCTACTTTCATTATATACTCTTTTTGTTTTGAGCGGGGAATCGGAATTGAACCGCTTCTCGTGGCTGGTTGCCATGCGCATTACCGTCATGCTCTCCCCGCTAACAGGGCTTCGGGAGCGCATTCCCTCCACCCGTATATAATAAAGTTTCCAGACCTTTTTCTTGTTACACGATATGCGCCTCGTGCTTTGAGCGCGAAGCAGGAGTTAAACCCACATCTCCTACCCGGCAGGTAAGCGCATGTTCGCCATGCTGTTCGCGCAAACGGGCGGCGCATCGCCCTATATGAATTCTACATGAAAGTATTTGATTACCACACACTGTTAGTCGGTATGCGCCCCGACTAAAACAAGGTCAACTGTTCAGGTTCAGGACGTTTCTGCGGTGGAGGTGTTTGTGCCGCTTGCTGCGCCTGAGCCTGCTGCTGCAAGTACTCCCACTCATTAAACTCCTTGACGGTTATGCCGTGGTCGGTAAGGTACTCCGCAAGCATGTGGCGGTGGCAGAAGTCACCCGGACGTTCGTAGCATAGAAGCGCCACGTCAGCCCCTCGGCCTATCATGCTCAGTTGACGTATCAATGATTCAATGTTCACGCTCTGACAGATCGCTTTATACATCCGTATGTATTCTTCTCGTGATGCCTCCTTCACCATGTAGGGTGTGGGTGCCAACCAAATCAATCTGTCGCCATCCCAATTACGCGGCGACCAGCGTGCGATGCTGATGGGATGAATACCGCATCTTTTTAACGTTCCGACATTGCCGAAATACGATGTAAAGATTTTCATGCTGCAAAGGTACTGCTTTTTTGTTTAATATCCAAACATTTTCATCAAAAAATTGCAAAAAACTTCATTTTTTAACTATTTTTGTCAATTTTCTTACTATAATCTTTCAGTTTTGCACTTAAAAGTTAAAATCATAGTGCTCGTATGGTCCATCGTGCATGATGAACGGACAGGTTCGCGTTCCGGGTCTGTAGAACTTGCCGTTCTTGTGCCGACGGACGGTATAAATCGGGTTACTCTCGTCGCTCTCAAACGTCCACTCTTGGAGACTGTTATCGAAGTGCCCGACGAAGCCGCCCGGTACGAACGAAGCCATGCGTGCCTCTCGTGCTTCCGGTGTCTCGGTTGCCTTGAGCCGACGGACATCCATCCGGTCACGGCTATAGACCTCCAGCACCTCATAGGCGTGAGCATCGGAGTGCAGATACTCGGTCATGTACCACCGCTCTCCCATGAACGGCTTGTTATTCAGGATGCTGTCTTCTATCTGCCGCGTCTTGGCGCATTGCTCATGGAACTGATCATGCTTTTGCTGATTGGACTCGTCTGCCCGCCATGCTTTATAGAAGATGGTTTCCAGACGTTCGCTGTCTGCTTTCTGTCGGATCAGCAGCGCATTGAACTCGATAGCCTGCTGACGGATCGTCTCAAAAATCTTTGTATTCTTCATATCTTATACATTTTTATCAATCAAACAATGACAACTGGACCGGCTGCTGTCTCTTCGGTTCCGGAATCGGAGCAACGGCCTCCGGCGATGCTTGCGGCTGCTCCGGTACCTCGGCTGGTTTCTTCGGGTCTTCGAACTGCCTTTCGTACCACACACCTTTCATCATCAGTTGGCGAATAACATCCTGTCGTTGCCGGTTCAGTTCGTCCATGTCGGTGGACGGAGTGTACTGCCACACGTACGACATCCAATGTCCGAAGATATTCACGCGGTCTATATGGTAGGTCTTGAATACCTCGTTCGACAGCGAGTTAATCCATTCCACATCTCCCCTCGCGCTGTTCATGCAGAGGTTCAGCAGCGTCATGCGTGCTGCACGGTGGTCAAGGTCTCCTCCGTAGATTGTCGGGTCTAACTTATTCTCGCGTGAACGCTGCAAGCCTTTCAGCAGCAGCCTACCCGAGCCGCAGCACGGGTCGCATATATGCTCTCCCTCCGGCGAAAGAATGCCAGCCATGAACTCACAAATGCAGTCCGGAGTGAAGAACTGTCCGTTGGCGCCATGACTGATACGATCCATGAAGATGTCGCCAAGCGCGTCATGGTAGCCCTCGGATATGTCCCCGAGTTTCAGCATCGCATCCTTATACTTTTCGTCCTCGCGGTGGCTCATGTAATTTTCCACATCATCCTTATCCGGATTAGCAAGGAACGGAAAGAGCGTGAACGCGATGAAGCTGTCGAAGTTATCCGAGAACGATCTGGAGTAGTCAAGGTTGGCTATCATGTCTCCAAGTTTTTCTTCCTCTCTCATCTTATGCTGCTTTATCGATCCGTAATCTGTTTGCTTCGGCTTTGCTGATAACGTACCGCCATACCCATTGCGCTTCCGAGTACTCGTTTCGGAACTCAATGCCCTGTTCGTTTAAGATGGAGTCCACTCGCTTGATATCCGCGTCTGCCGAGAAATTGCAGAACAGCCAAACACCTATTCCGTAGGTAGTCGGATAGATGCAGAAGTTACGTCCGATGCCGTGGCTTTTCAGCAGCTGCTCCATCTTACGTGCAAAATCGCCGTACGCACCGGAGAAGGCTTTCTTATCGCGCTCCACCAATTTCTGAACGTACTCAACTGTTATCTCCTTGCTTTTGACGTTCTCTTTCTTTGCAAATGTTCGATCCCCGTAACTAACGTAGAGAACAGGCGCGTCATACCGATTTAGGGCCTTGCTGTTTGTTGTCATCTCGGCGTGTTCCTCTGCTCGTTTTTCGAGGTCAGCCATTGTCTTAAACAAGTCGCCTAATCTATCGCCTACTGTATCTTTATAATAGTCGATATATCCTTTCCGCTGCTGTTCGTAGCAATTATCCCAATGCTCCTTGAACGTCTCTTCCGGATACCACCGTACTTTTATTCCCTGCGCCTGGAGCGCTTCTAATGTCTCTTTACTGATTCTCATATCTTCCTCCTTTCTTATAACATTCTTACTTTCCAGATGTCATCCTCGTCCTGATAGATTTCGAAGTTCTCGATGTCATCCGGATAAACGATCTGGTAGCCGTTGTCAAAGAACGAATCATCGCGGTACCAGTTCTCGGGTTCCTCCTCGCATACGGTCAAGGCAGCGAGTTCGTCCGTCTCGTTATCCTTTGCCCATGCCAACCCGCGCAGTCCTTCTTTGTACATCTGCGGGTCAATCTCCTCGGCTACTTGGATGATGGTGTACTCCTTTGCCGGAGCCTGCGGCCAGATAGCGTTTTTGGCTTTGATAACCTGACCTACTGTCAACTGAATTGCTTTCATAACTCTTACTTTTTAATGGATTTCTTGTATTTCTTAATTTTATGTAAAGTTACAAAAAATTTGCGATATGACCAAATTTTTCGGGCATAAAACGCTGAAAAAGTGATATTTGCAATGCTTCCTTGCCAAATTATATTTTGCTACTATATTGTTTCAGTTTTGGCATGGAATTTGTCAAGGAAAGACCGTTATTCAGAACACGTCTGGAGCGTTTATTCGTGAACGCACCCTGAGTTTACGCGTGAACACCCGATGCGTTTACTCGTGAACGCAAAAACGCCACCCAGATTATGGATGGCGCTTATGCTTGCGAAATAACTCGCTGAGAATCGGCTAAATGAAACCGAGTTGATGGATGGTAGGGATTACGCTATTTTGACACATTATGACGCAGTTGTTTCTCCACGATGCGCCTCCAGTACTCCTTGTGTTTCATGCAGTCCTCGTATGAGATGCCGTACTTCTTCGCTTCCTTACGTGCTTCCTCTTCCGACCATACGAAATCACCTTTCGTGCGATCGTACTTTGACAATCTCCATACACATCCGGCACGGAGTTGTATTTCTTCGTCCTTTGTAACTGTAAACTCGGAGTGCATCTTCTCCGTCAGTTCCTCTTTCGGTGTCGGGAATGGTGATAATTCTTTCATGCTGCAAAATTACTACTTTATTCTGACATATGCAAGTATTTATGCAAATAATTCATCTGAACCTCATCTTTTAGGTCAATATGACCATGCCAACTTTCACCTTTCAGCAGCCGTTCGCCATATTCGCTATATCCGAGTAACTGCATCGGAACGTACTCTTCGTATTCTCTGACTATAGACAAAGCATCCAACGCTTCTTCACGAGTAATCGCGTGCTCACTATATCGTTTATTGATAATAGCCTCTATGTCTCTGCGCTCACAGTAGAATCCGTATTTCGCCCACGTCAAACCACCGACATCCATGTTCGCAGTAACATCCACTCTCGTTACTCCCATGTTCTCATATTCCTCAAAGCAAGCACGCATGATCTTCTTCGATATGCCTTTGCCCTGCAGTTCCTTTGGCAACCTGAATATCTGATGCTCAACCTTTATGCCTCTACCGTCCGGAGAGAAAGCACGCATCAACTTAACTTCTCCTCCTGATTCGGCTTCACCTGTAAACGTGAACGAAGCAAACGTGTGCCCTGATATCTCTCTGCTCTTCCAGTAGATATGATAATCATCGCCTATCTCGATTAACTTATCATCGAATGCGATCATATCAAAGCCACGGAGCGACGATTTCTGATAGCGGGCATAACTTACATCATTGAAGCCACGCTGTAGCAGTTCCTTTCTGAACTCGTCAGCCTTGATTTCCTCAAGTTCCTGTGCGATCTTCTTACGTATCTGCTCCAACTGAATCTCGTATGCAAGTTTGGTGTTCTTGCCTATATTGGGTCGCTCCAAATGTTCTTGCATCTCCTTTTCGTACTTTTGGAGATATGCAACACGCTTGCTGTTCTCGATAATAGGAACGCTATAAATATCCCTCAAGTCCATGTCTATCATCCGCAACGTATCGGTATCAACACGACCTGCATATGAATAGACATCGATGATGTTAGTGAACAGTTCCCACCCTTTGTACTCTTCTTGAGCCTTTGCAAGATACTGACCGTTGTCGGCCAGAAAGTACGGAAGCGTGCCGTGACTCTCTGCTGTTCTGATACGCTCCGTGTTTTGACCAACCCACGTGTTGAACTCCTCCGGCACGTCGGTTACCTCATTGACTGATGGTTTGTCATCGTCGCTATAAAACTCCTCTTCGGTCTTTAGGATCGGGATTTCGTAGCACATGCAGTTAGGATGCCAGCCGTTCCAGACAAAGTCCTTCGGGTACTTGCCAGCCAACTCGTCGCATACATCGTGGACCGGATGAGAACCCGACATCTTAATCTCGTAACCCACCACAAAGTCCAGTTGCCGCCAACGCTGCTGCTCGGCACTACGGTACGCCATGTTGATCTCCGACCGCGCCAAGCGTATCGACCGGTACTCGCAGTTCTGCACCTTCGATGCCTTGCCGTATTTCTCCTTATAGTCGCGCTGCATAGCCGGGAAGTCCGACAGGTACTTGCTGATCTGCTTGCTCAACGTGATTGCATCCGTACCCCGCTCGATAGCAGCGGAGATGGTGTCCTGCAGTTCCTCTCGGTATGCTTGCGACTGATCCCATAGTTTGTCGGATAGGTTCATGCCCTGCTCCTTGCGTTGCTGAAACGCCTGCAGAGCCTCGGAGTTATCGCGGTAGTAACGCTCGTTAGCCGCATCCTCACGGCTCGTATGGTACGCCTTGAGCACCTTATCGACAATCAAATCCTGTTGCAGATTGCTCCGCTTCCACTCGTCGGACGTGCCGGTCATGATGAGACCGCCCAACTGACTGACGAACCGTTCCTGCAGTTTGCGGACCCGTGCCTTGGTTGCCGGATAGTCCTTCCACGCGAACGGTTGCTTGCCGTCATAGCCGGTCGATAGGGCGATACGCGCCGCCTCGCTATTCAGTTCACCATATATACGACGCACGGCGGCCATATAAGCCGCCAAGCGTCTGTTCAGCAGTTGGTACTGCTTCTTCTGGTTCGGAATACGAGGTTTCGCCATAACTCACTAATTAGCCGTGAACATCGGGAACTGACTCTGCTGCGATGATGTAGATGCTTCTTCCTCGGCTTGTATCTGTGCCAACTCAGCCTCGGCATCATCCACAATGTCGAGATGCTGGATAGAAGTCTTCTGGCTCATCACCGGCTTGCCACCGTTAGCGTCCATCAGCATGCTTACGATTGATTTCATGTCCTTCTGGATGAACGGAGTAATCACATGGTCACACTCAATCATCTCAAGCAGATCTTGCCACTTCTCATTAGCCTGCCCCACAAACCGCTTAATCAGGTTAAACTCGCGCTCAAGGAACTCCGTCCAATTGCCCGACTCATCACCTACCTTCATGTGAGCGTCGGCAAACAGCATCTGACGCGATTCGTAACTGACATTGCTCAAATTCATCATCTTCGACGAAGAGATATTCGGCAACTGCGCCAGCATGAAATAGATATCCATCATCTGCTCGATATGGAACTTCATCGCATCTATTCCCTGGTCCCACGTCACGTACTTGAGGTCACCGCCATTCTCCAACTTGACGCTGCGCTTCGAATCGCTGCGTTTCTCCATGCCTTTGATCTCGCCGGATGACGCAAGCAACGGCGATGCGTTATCAGAGATGGTGTCGCTGTTCTCGGACAGCTTGTACTCGATGTTCTCGCGGATATAATCCAAGTCCTCACCAAAGATAGGCTCCTCGCGGTACATATAGATGCCGGGTATCTTGCCGTAACTCGATATGTCTTCCGGCTCATCCTCTACCCATCCTTTCGCCTCGGTATGCCACTTGTAGTGCTTATCCTTCGTGTAGGTCTCGAAATAGTTCACGGTCTTATTGTCAACCGTTCTGCTATATCCGATAGACATAGCAACCAAATCGTCACCCTCGAAGATCGGGTACAACTTCGTATTGCCGTCCATCGGCGAGTAGGTTTTGCACTTAAACTTATGCTTCGAAGGGAATCCGTACTGCTTGTGCGGCGAGTTGGTCGTGTACCAGAGTGTGAATATCTCGCACGAAGCAAAGTACTGACGAGCACGGACGCGGTTCATACTGTCGATGTGAGCCACCTTATAGACCTTCTCGATAGCCTTGATGATTTGCTTGTACGTCTTCTTCTGCTCCTCGCTCAAGTCTTCCGGCTCCTGATAGAGTCGCTTGACCGGGATTGCGAACATGAAGCCTGTCATACGTGACACCAGCAGTTTCTCCATTCCGAGGCGGTAGCGGGTAGCCTTCTGAATCGTTCCGTCAGCAAACGTCTGATTGGGCCGACCGCGATAGTCACGGACGATCTTATGGCGACCCGGTTCGTAACTGCGGCGCAGTTTCTCCCATTCGGGAACACTCACCGATTTCTTCTTTAGCAGGCTGATCTTCTGGTCTGCTTTCTTGTCTTTTGAAAAGATTTCACTTAAGTCCATAACACGTGTTTTTGCAAATCGGCTGCAAAGTTACGAAAAAATGTTTGAATATCAAACAAATTTAGCAAAAAAATGCAAAAAAAGAGAGAATTTCCGCCGCTGCGGTCAATTCTCTCCAAGAAAACCATTAAAAACTGAGTTATGGAGCGAAAACGCGGGTGCGAACGAATGTCGCACGGCACGAACGTGCCATAATCAGAATTCGAGTGCAAAGGTACTGCTTTTTTTTGACATCTGCAAGTTTTCTCGCACTTTTTCTGCATTTTTGATATGGATTTGTCATTTTTGCGCATCATGTCTTGCAAATAGATGGTATTCAGGTACTAATCGTCATCATCCCAGTCGGCGCAGCAGTCGTTCTCATCGACTGTCTCTCCGGTCACTTGGCATCCCCAATGGTGCCATCCGTAACACTCGCTTTTGCGGCAAGTGCAACATCTTCTATCAGGCTTGCTCATAATCGTAATTATATTGTTTGCTAATAATCCGCAAGTTATTTGCTAATAATCCGCAAATTGTTTGCTCCTGTCACTCATATTCGTTTGCCGGATGGAGTGTAGGTTTCGTACTCATCGTCATCGAGGCAGTACACCCGCACCTCTCCCAGCGTTCTATGTTTATTCTCAGCCAGCCACTTGGCTCGTGCTAATATCTCGGCTTTGTTCTCAAACATGCCGTCGGTCACCGACTGGATGAAATCGCCGTTCTGCGCCATCGCTGTGACCCTGTACGTCTTTTTATTGCTGATCCTCATCGTCTTCCTCCTTTCTTGGTATTTCATAATATCTCGCAGCCTCGATGAGCGAATCCCAATAGCCAATTCCATTGCAGGAATACTCGTTCATGCGGCTTGCAATACTTTCCATCGTTTCGTTGTCTATATTGCTTACATCGAAACCTTTCTCTTTCAAATCGTCTCGCATGACGAATGAAACCGGGAACTCCGATGTACGCGTAACCTCTATCCCACGTACAGCACCGACACAACAGAAACGCATATCGTCTCCGCTTAACCGGAAACCCTCTCCCTCCCGATAATACTCATTCCGGAGAAGATCTTGCACTCCGTATATATGGCACTTGCGGTCAAACAGTTCTTTCAGTATTTTCGCAGCGTTCTTTGCGCTATCAGTTACCGCTTCTACACCGAATGCGGCACATCTGTCTTTCGTATGCTCAAAGCATGTGATTACCCAAACTTTATCCATCTTATTCTTCGTTATTGATTAGTGACTCCAGTTGCTTTATCTCGTCGCTTGTGAGGCGGTAGATGTTCGGATGCGAGATGCCGGACACTTGGAACGTCAGTTCGACCGAATTGATTTCCCAGACCGGCTCGTCGTACGCGCTTATCGTCCATCCGTATTCGACGTACACATTCACGTCCGCCTGACCTTGCGAGAACTGCATATACTCCATCGCGGTTATCGGGTCGAACGCCCTGACATCGTAGCGCAGGTTGTCGCGCAGTTGGTCGGTGTCGAGATGCAAGATATTGCCTACTATCATGGTTGCCTCCTTTCTTATATTTCGCTCATTAACTCATAGACCTCGGTCACATCGAAGTCCTCCGTATCGGCATAGCAGAGACGGATCAGGTCATCGATGCCGGTGCAGAAGAAGAATATGTCTTCGTCGTGCTCGTCCGATTCGTCGAGCAGTTTGATGATGACATCCATGCCGTTCTCTTGGTCATGGTACTGAACGCGAACCCTTGCGTATCGCGGTTCCTCATCGTGGTTCTGCATGTAGCTCTCGTGCTGACTGTGAATCTGCGCGATGAGACGGTAACGTTCCACCACATCCTCATCGGTACCGAAATCGTCCGGCGTGAGGTAGTTCACCTCGATTGCCGGCGAGTAGATGTAATTGATGTCATCCGGATTGTACTGGAAGACCTCGGACAGGTAGTTTTCCACTTCTTCGTTGTTTCGGAGGTTCGGACAGTTCTCAATGATATCCACCTCTCCGGTATTGATATTCAGAATTGCAATAGTCATAACTTGGTTCCTTTCTTAATCTAATGCGCGGTCAAGCGCTGTTGCATAATCTTCATAAATCCACCAATAGGGATAGCGGTCTTTCAACTCTGCTTCCTTCAAGGCTTTATAGTCCGACGGAAACAACTCGATCTCCTCGACGTTGCCGTTCGGCTGATTGTGATAACCGAGCGGCAACCAGTAGTACTTCTGCCGTTTCTCGATGCGGACCAACTCGCTACCGAAATGTGCCTTGATGGCGGCTTTCAGTAGAGGGTCATCCTGATTCATGCTTTTGACACCCATATTCTGCGCTGGGTGCGACTTTCCATCCTTTGTGAAGATGAGGTAAGGTGCAGCCGTGTGCTGCGCTTGTAGATACATCTGACTCATAATAACTCGGTCTTTAATGGTTATTCAAATATGCGTCAATCTGGTTACGCAATTCTTTCAATTCTTCTTTATCCATCAGCGGTAAGGAAAAGCCATCACCGCAGTTGTCTCTCTTGATGTGCATTTCAACACGGATGTTACGACCTATACGGTCACCGTATCTTTCTTCGTGCATTTCAAAGTTCACGATTCTTTTATTCTCTTCCATGACTGATCCTCCTTACTTTTTGATTATCGATACAGGGTTGAGCGCTACAGCAACTTCGGCTCCCAAGAAATCGTTTATCATCTTTGCTGCTCTCTTTGTTGAAGCGCAAAAACTTGCTCTCCGGCAAGCACATATTTTCATGCTGGTCGGATATTCCGTTAATTCCTGATTGTAGTAAACCAACTGTAACTTGAACGATCTACTACCTACATACCGGCTTACAAATACCGTCTTTCCGTTGTGTGTGAAAACTGTCATAACTCTTGATTTTTAATGGTTTCTTAATTTTATGTAAAGGTACAAAAAATTTTGCAATTGACCAAATAATTTCGCATAAAAACGCTTAAAAATCGAAAAGTGCCAAGCGTCCTTGCCAATTTGTAAATAGCACGAAATTAGCACTTTAGGACGCTTGGTTTGGCATAGTTTTTGTCAATCAATGTGCCCTACAGCCAGCAGGTGCCCTTGGTTGCTGAGCCATGCACCATCCTTGTGCTTGAGATAGACAGCATGGTACATCGACATGCGCTGCGGCTTGCTGCACATGTAGTATGCGCCGCGTACTTTCTTGATATAATGCACGTGCTTGCCGAGGTCATCGACGATCTGGATGGTGCAGTTCTGTCTTCTGCGCCGCGCATCCCATTCTTCCTGAATATACTCGGCTATCCGGTCCAACTCGTAGTCGGTGACGGTGTCGTATTGGTAATTCTGCCACCAAGCGCGTCGCATCAGCCACCACCAGAAATAGTCGTTGGCAGACGGAACGGCTCTGACGCAGCCGCCGAGCAAGTCCTGCTTGATGAACGTGCGCATCTCCTCGACGGTTCGCGGGATGCGGACTTCGTGATGGTTCCTCGGCACGACGTTATTGTCACCGCCTTTGAGGATGATTTCGTTTTTCGTGAGTACGATACTCGTTGCTACAAAGTGACTCATGCTTCTTCCTCCTTGATTTTGAAATACTCATACTCGGTATCTTGCAAATACTCATACAGGTAATTCGGCAGATCATCCTTTACGTTGTCGCAATAGATGACGGTATCGCCGAAGCTGTCCGCGTACTTGATAGCATTTTCGATAGTCCGGCAGGTGCGTCGCAAAACGTATGGTGCCGGCATAGGCTGCGTACTGATATAGTTCTCGTAGTAGCCTGCATATACATAGAACTTCTTCTTCATGGCTTACTCCTTTACTTTTAAGATGTTATCGACTAACTCGCAGAACTCTTCGAGCGGCATGACCTCGACCGAGTACTGGTTGCTATCTCCGTCAATCAGCACCCACCGGCCATACAGATAGATTATCTCCTCGTACTTGCTGCACTGATCCGGATTGGCAAAGCCTTTCGCATCGTAGCCGAACTTACTCGGTTGTGCCCGATGGTAGTTCGACAGCAGTTCCGACAGGCACTCTTTGCGAAGCTCCGTTGCTTTCCGGTAGTACTTATCGTCTCGCTCGCTCTCCAGCGTGCCGCCGTTCAAGGCAGTATAGAGGTCTTCCAACTTGGATTCCACCGATTCCATGTCGGCTATGATATCGCGGATGTCATCTGGTGCGCCGTTCCTACCATGTCCGTCAGGCCCCACCCAAAGCATCGCTTCCTCGCTCGGATCATAACCTTGCCACGTGTTGTACACCTCGTCCGTTAGCATGTTGAGCGTATCAACCTCGTATTCGAAGCTTACGTCCTGCTGGAAAGGCGAATCGGTATTGAAGCAGATATACCAATAGTCTTTTACGGCACAGGTATCTTTCTTGCGGCGTTCTATCATGCAGTTCCATCCTGCACGTTCGGCTGCTTTCTCTATTTGCTTGCGTGTCATACCCACCTCCTATCTGCACATGGCATCGTATTCTTCTTGTGTCTCGTAGCGGTCGTGAACCGGCAGCAGGTAGGATGTACGGGAGCCAAGCATGGCAGCGTAGCGTCCGTCGCTTGTGCCGACATAGTTACCGCCGAACATCTGAATACCGTCGCCTTTCTTGAGCGGTTCAGCGAAATAGTGCTGCTCATCCCACAAGATGCGCTTATTGAGGTACAAGGCTTCGTGCAACTCATTGCGTTTGGTAGCCTCGGCGATGCACTCCTCCTTGTTGCCGGAGTAGAGCATCAATGTCATGCGGTTGCAAGTGATACCGCCGTTGGTGCAGTCTCGCCCATCTGCGGGCTTATAGACTGTTACTAAAATTCGTTCCATAACTCTTTGTCTTTAATGGTTATTATTCGTCCAGCCAATACGTCCAAGCGCGGAATTTGGATGTTCCATAACGCTTGAGGTACGCATCGATCTGTTTGTTTCGTTTGTCTAACTCTGCCTGGTATGCAGCGATGAGCGTCTGCCTATCCTCGTCGGACAGCGGCTGAAAGCCTTCCCATCCGGTGAAGCGCCATTGCTCGTAGCGCAGCTGATAGTCTGTCACCCACGCAAGGTTGTAGATGTTCGGACTGCCGTTGCAGTACTGAACGCGGATGTACGGCTCGTGTCTGGGAGTGCCGCAGTAGTCATCAGGTGTCGGTTGCAAGTCCTCTATCATCTGTTTCAGGTCACGTGTATTCTTCTCGCGGAAAGCGAACGTGCTTTTCGTAGCGGCGTGCATCTCCTTGACAGCCTCTTCGTATTCCTGCCCTTGACCGCAAGTCGAATAGCCGCAGGGGAAGTACGTGTCAAGCTTCTCTTTCTCGATGACATACAGTTGCCCGCCGGATAACTTGACGATCTGCGATGCCTGTCCGATGCAGAACTTAATCATCTTCTCGTCCTTGCCCCAAACCTTTACCAGTTCGGTCCGCAACTCTTCTTTCAATTCTTGTGCTACCATAGCTCGTCCTCCTATCTTCTATTCCACGGAATCCAACCTTTCGGGTAGTCTTTGCCGTAGGTGGTGGTTACTCTGTACTTGCCGGGGCGGTAGTACGGTTTCTCATAGGTCCAACGAACGTAGCCGCAGGATCGGTCGTTTTGCATACCGTCCAGCACTTTATTCGCCTCATCCCAGTTGTCGCATTCAACGACGTTCTTGGCTATCAGCCCGTGAGGTTCACCGCTGTTCAGCCAAGTCGATGTGACATAAATCTTACTCATAACTCTTTGCTTTTAATGGTTAGAAACACTCGTGGATTTGGCGATAGACATCCTCGTCGAAGTTGTCGCGGATGAACTGCCACATCTGCTCGTCGGCGGCGTTGCGCAGGTTGTACGCCATCCGGCTGAGGTTGCCGGTGCGGTTGTGCTCGTCGCGGATCGCGTTGTAGAGGGACGATAGCAGCATCGCCTTGCCCTCCGTTACGATGTTCAGGAAATGAGCGACGCGGACGCGAACTTCCGAGTGCTCGTTGTCGAATGTCAGTTGCTTCCAGACCTTTGAATTGCCGTCCAGAAACTCTTGCTGTGGGGCTGATAACTTAATCATACTTTCAGTTTTTTAATGGTTTTCTTATATTTCTTAATTTTATGTAAAGGTACAAAAATTTTACGATATGACCAAATTTTTTCGGCATAAAATGCTGATTATTTGTATTTTGCAATGCGTCCTTGCCAAATTATATTTTGCTACTATATTGTTTCAGTTTTGGCATGGAATTTGTCAAGGATTTTCCACATCAGCCTTATATCGGTTATAGACCTCGGAGCCGAACATAGGCTGCTTGGCGATGAGCTTTAGCATGGATTCAATCTGGATCAGCGCATGCTCGTCGTGTCCGTAGAGCGCATCATAGACCTGCAGGGCGGTTCGTGCCCACGCATTCGTGTCGATCTCGTACGCGTCCTTGGCATCCATCTCGGGGCTGTTGGCGCAGGAGATGGCGTACTTGGTCATGCGGTCGTACTGCTTGTGCATCCGCTTGGCGGTCTCCATGAACTCGTTGAACAGTTTCTTGGTCTCGTGCTTGAACTCGAAGCCGTGTGCGAGGTAGTATGCCTCAAGGTCAAAGAACAGGATTTCGGATGCTCCGATCATGTGGAACATCACGGCGGCGAGTGCTTTTGCCTGCGCCGGTGTCATTTTCTCAATTACATTCTTGCTCATATTCGTTTAGTGGATTAGAATAAACTTGTGTTTTTATAAATGCGCTTTTGTTGCTCAACAAATGCGCATTTGTTAAGAGATAAAAGCGCATTTGTCGGGATGAAGGTCAAAAGATGGATAGCTGTCTTTTTGGTTCTCGGTAGCCGGGATGGGCAAGAAGATACGCTTCCTTCAATGCCTTGCTGATAGCGTCACGCTCCGACTGGCTGACATTATTCTGGTCCGCGTCCGAGTTCTCTTTGAGTGCTGCCTCCAGACTACCTTGGATATGCGGATCATTCATGTAGATTTCGTAACACGTATATATCTTATTACTACGCTGCGCATCTGCTGCTTCCTGTTCGGTCTGCTTGCGCTTGTATGCCACGTTCATGAACCTCGTCACACCATCGCATCCGTCTTTGCCTACTCGCGGACCGGGATTCTCATTCATGAAGATAACCATAATGGACTCCTTCTTCATGACTTTGTTTATCTTGGTCCATCCGTAGTAAACAGATAGCGCGTCTCTCTTTGGCGTTCTGCGATGCTTTACGTCCATCATCGCCAACCGCTCTGTCAGTTGCTTGGTCATATCTCAAAATAGCGTTAGTTGTCGATTATCCATGATAGCCTTCTCGATGATGGTGGCATAGGCATCGTCCTTGCTTGACCGGGCCGTGGCAAGCAACCGCCGCAGCACATCGCTCACAGCTGCTTCCCGTGTCTCGAACGGCGTGCTGAAAATGCTCGGCAGCGAGTACGATCCGTAGCCGGAGTTGCAGATGGAGCCTTGCGCGAACCACTTGCCGGCGTACTGACCGATGTTGTACTTGATGTAGTGGTTCAGATCGGTCTTCCATACGAAGACCTCCTCGGACGGGATGTTGACGGACGTGAGACCGCCGCACTTAGGATCGGGGGTGTTCGCCCAACTGCAACCCATTGCGTACTCGGCGACCTCGCAGCCGTGGAGCGTGCATTGCCGTGACCGATAGGTTGTCGGCAGCTTCTCCCCGAGCAACTTGCATTTGATACATGGTGTTCTGTCACTCATAATTGTTCCTCCTAAAATAATGATGGTAATTCATAATTAAATACCAGCAGCTCCTCCTTGCGTCTGCTGTTTGCGCCTTTCTCCTTGATGCGCAGATTGGCAACCGTCATCGGCATGTCCTTGCGGAACACGTTCCATCCGTTCTGCTCCGCGTAGTCCAATATGATATCGTTAGCGAACGTCGAAAGCACGAACTTGCCGGCGAAATAGTCACGCAGTACGTTCAGCAGTTCGGTAAACTCCGTCTCTCCATAGCCGTGATAGTGTTTCTGGTCGCTGCCGATATACGGCGGATCAATATAGGCGAAAGAGTCCTCGCTGCTGCGGTCGCGCAGTACGTCAATGGCATTGCGGCACGATATCTGTGCGAACTGTAACCGCTTGAAAACTTCCTCCGTGAACGCATTGCGCTTGTGTGCCGCCACGATGCCTGAGTGACTGCCTGCCGTTCCCATGTCCCATTTCCATCCTCCGTACGGCGTGGCATTGAACGCATAGTTGCAGCATACCCACACCGCCCAAGCACGTTCTACATCACTCGCCGGCCAGAAGCCGTTCCAGATGGTCTTTGCCTGCAGGAATAGCGCTTCGGAAAAGAGCGTGCTTTGTATCTTGGCATGCAGTTCTTGGAATTGCGCTTCGTTCTGACAGACGCGGTAGAACGTAACCACGTTATCGTTGATGTCGTTTATCACCTCCAGATACGAAGGCGTTTTGGCGAAGAAGACAGCCCCGCCGCCAAAGAACGGCTCAATGTACACCTTGTGCGGCGGTATCATCGAGACGATCGTCTTGGTCATGCGTTGCTTGCCTCCGTAATATGTAATCGGTGTTCTCATAACTATCGTTCTTTGAAGAATATATCTCCATCCTTGCTTTTACAGAACGGACAATCTTCCATGAAAGCCAACATGCACGTTCTCATATCCGTTCCCGGCGGACAGCCGTTCTTGCATTTTTCGTTTGCCATATCCTTTGCTGATTAGAGATTATCCACGAAGTTGAAGAAAGCATGCAGGAACGGCAGAAAACCTTCCGACAGGGCGATCAGTGCTTCACGCTGCTGCTCCGTCTTTTCCTTAAACGCCTCACCGGGGTACTCGAAGAAATTGCGTATTCCATTCATACCCAACTCTTGTGCGTCTTTGAATGTCTTGCTTGAACCGCATCCGGTCACTTTGAACACATCGCTTTCTGGATAGTACTCAACACTACCGCTGTCTGTTTTTACGATAAACGAATATGTTCTGTCGTGATACCTTTCGTAACACCCGAAAGCGATCCTCGTGTCATTACTGAAATTCGTAGGGATATTACGTTCCGCCAAGGCTTTCTTCGTATCGACTGCATCTATAGCGTCTTGGCGATGCTGCGTGATAGCGTCAAGATACACTTGATACGACTTGATTTTTGATTCTTCCTTTGCTTTCTTTTCTTCCGCTAACTGCTCCGCCTTTCGAGCGATAGCGTCCATGTTTCTTACTGCCATAATTTCTCAGTTCTTTAATGGTTACTATTGTGCTGCCGTTACCATCCGGATTAACATTCACGTCATGCGTGCCGAGCCAACCGCAGCAGGTCTCAAACGCTTCGTGGGCGTTCGCTACCACAATGGATGGTTCAAACATCGAGCGGCTTGCTCTCCATCGTTTCATGCTGTCTTGATAGTAACTGCAAATCATTTCTGTTTAACATTCAAACACCGTGCGGGTATAAAAAAGCCTATCGCCTCGATTCGCCCGTCAGCGGTATAAAGTTATACGTATTGAAGATGCGATCCATCAACCGGCCGTGCTCGTCATCACCGAACATCTTCCGGATGTCCTGCTTATCCATGTTCGTCGTCAGGTGTGCCCGCTGCCCCGTCGATACGTAGATATCGTTCCTGCTGAACAGGAACTCCTCGATGATGACTTTCGGATCGGTGCCGTAGTGGCGATGCGTGCTCACTCCGATGTCGTTCAGGCATACATTGAACGGTCGGCCCTCGATGCTGTCCTTGCCGGCATTGAACGTGTAACGGTCGATGTTCTCGTTCACCTGAAAGTGGTTCATCATCTGCGTCAGCGATATGTTCACGAACGCATAGGGATTATTCATGCGGCGCAGGTAGAGGCTGAACATCTCCATGATGAGCGTCTTGCCCGTGCCCGGCTCGCCGTATAGCAATATCTGCTTGCCTAACTTGTACTCCTTATTCGGGAATACCTTTTCACACTCGTCGCAGCCATTGAAATAGTACAGCAGGAACTTCAACACGTCCTTATTGTACTCGTCCACGATGAATCTGCGACCTTGCTTCTCAAGGATGTAGTTCGCGCATACCATCAGGAACTGCGCATGCTGGGTATAGACATCCTTATTACTCAAATCTGCATGCTTAATCATAAATTCGTTTTCTAACAGGTTTAACAATCCCCCCTTGCTCTCCGTCCAGTCGGACAGAGTTTGCGGCTTCCAATCCCGCAGGTCCCAATCCGCTTGACCCTGCGCTTTCAGTTCTCTCGCGTTTTCCATACTTATCTTCAAATACTTTCACGAAGTTATTCGGGCGTATCATCCAGTCATAGTTGAACCACGGCACCGTCTTTAGATACTCGGAAGCGGCTGCATTGCGGATGGCTTGATAGAAAGCCTCCATGCCGTACTCCCGTATGCGTGCCAGCGTCATCGTCAGACGATTGTTGTCGATGCGGATCAACTTGCCGTACACGCCACCCGTGACCGTGTTCCAGAAATTTATCACGTCCTCGTGACTGAACCTATCTGTCTTTTCCTCCACCACCTCATCTCCAAATAAGGATGGAGAAACAGCAGATGCAGCGTCGGCACTTTCTTGAAAGTCCGACATAGAGTCTTCTGCTTTAGTAGAAGGCTCTACAATAATTTTCTTTTTCGTTTTATTTTTCCCATCTTTATCTTTTTCTTTAATCCTTTCTTTTTCGTTTTCTTTGGACTCGATAGGTAAGTTACCCGATTCCGATAGGTTAGTTATAGGTAAGTTACTCTTTCCGGATAGGTTACCTATAGGTGAGTTACTCCCATTCGGTAGGTTAGTTACACCTCCACCGCTCTCCCATCGCATCGCAGCCGTACGTTTTCCGGCTTCTACTTGCTTGATACGCTTGCTCTCCATGATTCTCATGCGATTCCGGAAACTCTCGGAGTAGAACAGCTTGCCGTCTTCGGTAAACTGGAATAACCCGAACTCTTCGACCACACGCTTAACGTCCTTAGCATCGACACGGAGGTCAAAGGCTATAGCGTTATAATCTTTGACACCCATGAAGTCCTCGGCTTCTCGCAAGCGTTCGAGAATCATGAAATAGATGGCATATCCCTCGACACCCATACACATCCGCATATTGACGATTTTTTCGTCATTTCGGGCGTTACTGTCGTGCGAGAAATACTTCTGTTTCGCCATAAATTCAGTCTTTAATGGTTTTACTTAATTTTGATGTAAAGTTACAAAATTTTGACGATATGACCAAATTTTTTTCGCATAAAACGCTGAAAAAGTGCTAATTGCAAAGCGTCCTTGCCATTTTACTTTTAATAGCCTGATTTGGTCAGTCTTAGCTCTTCTTTGGCATACGATACCTGCGTCCGGAGGTTGTCACCTACATGCACCAGGGAACGATTGATACGATCCAGCCAGTTCACGTAATAGTTTATCTCTCCGGTCTGCGATTCGATGAACGCCTTGGCAGTCGATACCGGCATCTTCTTAATCACGTCCACGTTATTGAGGTACAACGCGGCACGCTCGTTATCTTGGATGAGTTTGGCATCGGCCAGCAGCATGCCGGACCGCGCAAGGTACGAATTGATCTGCGTCAGACGCTCCAGCATGAGTTCCGGAGTGTCGCTTGCGCGACTCTCCAAAAACTCTTGCATCGTTTCGCACTCTGACTGAAACTCGGCGAGCTTCGCTTTAAGTACGTCCGCTTCCATACTACTTCGTATCTTCGGTGGATTCGTATTCAAGAACATCGACGATTGCCGATTTCTTAACCAGCGTCATCTCGCAGTCGTAACTTCTCATATGGTCAAGCAGTTCCTTAACCGCATCCTGCAGCGTGTTCGCTTGCACGAGCAGATTGATGCCGGTGCGCTTCTCAACGTCACCGTCGATGGTTATCATCTCCACCTTGGCTTCGTAGAAATTCTCGCCATAGTTGTCAGGACGAACCACCTCCCAGAAATTACGCTTGCGGATGGAAAGCACCTCGCACTCTCCGAATACGAACGGAGCGATCTCGTCCATTACCGCTTTCTCTGCTGCGGACGGGGTTTCTGCTTCTACCAAATAGGTCTCGGTTACTTGAGCCGGATTGTCTTCGCCAGTCTGCTTACTGTAGCATACTTTGCATTCAAATGTCTTCTTCATAATTACTCAGTCTTTTAATGAGGGTATAACTCCTCTGTTAACTAATTCAAAATAGCACTGCATGGTAGCAGTTATATCTGCCATTGCATCGTGTGCGTTCTCAAAATCTCTGCCGAACAGGAACTGGTACAGCTCCGTCAACTTCGGCCACTTGACACGACCACGGACATCACGTATCCCGCAATAGTCCGTGCTCTGGGACATGGTGTCAATCGTCTGCTTGGTGCGCATCTCTTCCGCTACGGGATCGAAGCCCAAGCGGTACAACTCGGCACCGACGACTTTCTTATCGAAACCGACATTGTGACCAACGATAGCGTCAGCCTTTACCATGTCGATAACGAACATTCCGAGTGCATACGATAACGGTTGCCCTGTCGTTATAGCAACGTCGGTGGTGATACCGTGAACACGTGAAGCCTGTTCGGGTATCTCGAATCCGTCCGGCTTGACGATCACGTTGCCCTGATGGATAACACGACCACACTCGTATGCAAGAATCCAACCTAACTGCACCAGGCGCGGCCAGTTCTCGATGTCGGTTTCCGGTGCGCTCCAACTCTTTGGCAGTCCGGTTGTCTCTGTATCGTAAAATAAGATTTGCTTCATAACTCAAACGGTGTTTGATTAAACGGTATCTCCAGTCCTTTCTTGGCTACGACCACGCGCTTGCCTATTGCCAGCGCAACCTCCCGCTGAAAACGTTCCGCGTCGCTATTCTGTGCCGACAGGTGCAGCAGCACTACTTGACTGACTTTCGTCAAATCGTTTGCTCTGAGCATTTCGATGCACGTCTGGACTGACATGTGCGACCGCATCGTTCTCTCGCGTAAGAACGCAGGTATGACCCCTCTACGGACATTCTCGTCCAATAGCGACTGATCGTAATTGCATTCCACCATCACATTCGTCAGACCGTCGAACGTATAGCGCACGAAATACGTGTCCGTTGCGAACACCATGCGACCTATCTCCGGATGGTCTATCTGATAACCGAACGGCTCTGCGCAGTCATGTTCCGTCGGAAACGGTGTCACCACGAAATTCCCGATAGACACCGATTTTAGCGGCTGTAGGACGCGAGGTCGTTGGTGGATAGATGGTAAGGAGAGCGCATCGGACGTGCCCTGACTGCAATAGACATCGAACCGTTCCAGATATTTCGCAATATGTTTGGAGTGGTCGCCGTGCTCATGCGTCACCAGCACACCCGATACTTTGTCTGTCCGGAACTGCAAAGCCTTGATGCAGTCCTGCACGGGGCACCCGCACTCAAGCACAAGTGCCTCCGTGTCATTCTGCAATACGTAGCCGTTTGCCTTACTCGAACTGCCTAATACCGTCAGTTTCATTGCTGATCACCAAAGATTGACGGAGTTGGACGTGCGCCTGCAGGCTGTGCTGTCGGAGCAGCTGCTGGAGCCTGTGGCTGGTTCTGTGGAGCAGCCGGAGCAGCAGGAGCACCCGGAGCCGGAGCACCAGGCATCTTCGTCTGGTTCGCTTGCTCCTTGATGACCTCATAGTGCGCTTCCTCTACCGGACGCGAACTGTCCTCGTCTGCGTCACCGAAATCGCAACCGGTGATGTACTCGTACAAGGCTTTCTTCGCCCTGCGTTCCGCTTTCCCGCGTAACTGATCCGGCGAACTGTACTCATCCTTGCGGACGGTAGCCATCAGCGTGAAACTGTTCTTTTCGCCGTTGTACATATAGTCCACCTTGCAGGGTATCTCCGCGTAACCTTGTACACGGTTCGTGTCTGCACCGATACTGACTACGTACTTGACACCCATCTTCTTCAAGAGTGCCGTGAAGCCCTCTTTCGTCGGGTACATCCGTTCGGCGATGATGTTAATCTGGTTGCCTGTCGGGAACAGACCAATCGTCAGACCGTCGATGATAGCATCGCGGATGACCTGATTCGAATACGGATGCGGATTCGGATTCTTCGTGGTCGGTCTGCGGTCCGTCATAAAACCGATACGCGTGTTCATCAGCGGACGGAAGACCTTCTCGATAATCTCGTCCGTCAGGAACGCACGTAGTTCAGATACTACGATCGTCGCTGTGAAAGCGGCATTGCAATTACTTGCCAACTGGAGTGCCCCTGCCTCCTTGCAAATGAGGGCAAACTGATCTTGCTGTTCTTGGCTCACCAAAGACTGCAAGGCTAAAGCTTTTTCTTCTGCCATAACACTTAGTTTTTAATGATTGATATAGTTAGTTCACTACCCGGACTTACCTCAAGGGTAATCAACTGGGTTTCTGTTTCAATAAGGTTCGTCACGCTCTCCTTTTGATCGATGAAGAGCGGAAGCCGTACACCGAGTGCAGACGAGATACCGTTGATGATGTCGATACCGCCGTTCATCTGCATTGCAAGGTTCTGTTCGAAATATGGCCGACCGTCCACGATAGCGTCGCACAGTTCCTTTTCTCCATCATTGCTGATGTTCGGTGCGTACATCTTCCAACGGACGATTTTGAAGAAAGACGAAACGGCATCCTCGACGATCGTGATTTTGCGTTTCTTGAACTCGCTGATTTCAAACTCGATATTCTCCAGTTCGGCAATCTTCTGCGAGATGGTCTTCTTCTCGTTCTCAAGGTAGGCTTCCTGTTTGTCGATGTTCTCGTTCGTGTGACGCTGACCGAGTTTCATATGCAGTTCCTTTAGAGCTGCTTCGTCTGCGTTGCGTTGAGCGATGATGGACTGCTTCTTGGCTTCCTTCTCCGTGTCGGTTGCAGTCGGAGCCGAAGCGATACGGATGGACTTCTCGATATCCTGTTTCTTCTCAAGCAGGTTCTGATACTCAACCTTGGCAGCAAGGGCAAGTTCGCGGCTCGGAACATTCTTCTTTGCCGTGTCCGCTGCTGTCATGATGCTTTCCTCCGAACGTCTCTTCTGATCCAACTTTCCGCGTTCGTCCCGGTCGTTGCTGATGGATGTCTCCAGACCTTTGATATCTGCGAGGATGTTTTCGGCATCCTTTTGCAGACTGTCAAGCAGTTCATTGTGGCGTTTGTTGAACGCTTGGATGGCTTGCTCTCGTGCGGCTGCTACCTCGTCTTCCGGTAACGGACGCTTGCAGGTAGGACAAACAGCCTCTACCGTGTCGATGTACTGACACTCGTTCTCTTTCATCCATTCGGTCTTCTTCTGCTCGAACTGCTGTTTCTTCTGCTCAAGCAGTTTCTGGTTGCGATCGATGCGCTCGTCGATTTCCCGAATAGATGTACGATAACCGGCAATAGCAGCATTGCTCTTGCTGATCTTCTCATCGAACTCTGCAAGACGTTTCTGACGTGCCCGGTCAATCTCCTGCTCGATGTCAAGCAGTTCTTTGTTGACTGCATCCAGTTCAGCCTTGAACTTGGCTGCGCGGTCAATGTCGGCCGTGCTTACTGTTGCGCTCAAGGTGGCGTTGGCAGATGCGATCTTCTCTTTCAATACCTCCGCTTCTTTCTCCAGAGCCTCGAAATCGTAATCGACCCGCTGCTTCTCCAGTTGGTCAATGCGGATAGGAATCTCGTCCAAATCCTGCTTCAACTTACTGATTTCGTTGCGCATCTGTTTCAGCAGACCGTCCGCTGTCTTTCCGCTCTTCAATGCTTCGAGCACGTGCGGATATCCGGCAGCTATCTCCTCGTCCGACTGAATCTTGGCGATGGACTGTAACTTGGCGCGTCTGTCTTCCATCTTCATGCTCATAAACGCCTTGATGGTAGAGAGCATATACCAGTCCTCTCGTTTGCAGATGGCATCCAAGCGGCTGATCTCGCTGACGTTGCACGGTTCCTGATTGATGTACAACTCCTGCTTGCGACCTTTCAGGATGGACTCTTGCTGTCCGCGTGGTTTCACCCAATCCTCTTTCTGGATGCGCTTGATTACTAACTCCTCGCCATCGATGCTCAAGACTACCTCGACCATCGTGTCGATGTGATGGATGACCTGACCTTGCGCGTCCAACGGCTGTACGTCGATCGTACTGCCATCGGCCCGCTTCTGGAACAGACACCACATATACGCTTCGTACAGCGATGTCTTTCCGGTCCCGTTCGCCCCGCTTACTTTCGTAATGGAGCCGAACTTGGCTTCAAGATGCTTAATGCCCTTGAAGTTCTCGACTTTCATCGAGACCAATTCAACTTCTCTCATGACTTGATAAATTTACGATATTCGTTAATTGCTTTACGCTTTCCCTCGATGGAGAAAAACAAGCCGGCTCCTCCTATGTACAGAAGCAGTCCGATCGTGTTTACGGCTAAGTCGGCGTTGCTTACGATAAGCAGAAATACGCCCACAAAGAACAGACAGCCAGCAGCGATTAGTTTAAGCATCGCAACTCGCGTTTTTTCGGTTAATTCGGTCTTCATAACTCACTGATTTTTAATGGTTTTATGTTTTCTTAAATAGTATGTAAAATTACAAAAAATTTTTGATATGACCAAATTTTTTCGCGCTAAAATGCTGAAAAAGTGCTAATTGCAAAGCGTCCTTGCCAATTTGGTCAATTATATCAGCGAGTTCGCTTTTAGGAGCTGCTTCGCCAGTTTTACGTCCACCGTTATCTTGCGTCCGTTCTGGGTTATCGCCGGATCGAGGATGCCGGAGTTCTTGACCTGCATCGCCTTTGAGTAACTACAGTTACCGAGCAGCTTCCGGATGCCTGGGATTCCGTACACCTCTTTCTCGTCCGTGAGGGCCGCTACTGCTTTTTCAACCGCCTCTTGGATGAGTGGCAGCATCATGGGTTGTACCAACTCAAAGGCTTCCGCTACCGTTACGTCGATAAGACGGCTATTCACATCTTTAGTCATCATCGCTAAACAGATTATGGGTGTTCGCATACTCAAGGAACTCTGCATTCGAGTGTACGCCTATGCGTGCATATGCGTTCCTTATATGATTATTCACGGTGTGCTCCGACAGGCAGAGTTTGTCTGCGATGTACTCGCGGTCATAGTTATGATAGATGTACCGCAATACGCGCATCTCAGCGTCCGAGATATGACTGTCGAACTTCGGATTGCAGATCACGTTCTCGCACTTGCACTCGCCTCGGAGCGGACACGGAACGCACTCGAACTTGAACCGACCCTGGTCGTTCAGATCGAGCGTCTTATCAATGATACCGAAGTTGCATTTCAGGAAGCGGTTCACGATGCGGAAACGCTTGTACTTCTCATCCATCAGACGAGCGTACTCCTTATTCAGAGCCTTGAACGCCTCGGGGTAGAACTCCGATATCTTATCGTACACTACTTTAATAATATCGGAACTTACTGAAAGTTTTTCAGTACCGCTTTCCGTCCGGCAAAACAGCTCGTCATTGAACGTGTAAAACTCTACTTTCATACCTCGTGCATTCTAAACAAGTCCTCTTTCGGCAAACCGGTCATTTCGGACAGGATCGTTAAACACTTTTCATCCTTCGTATCAGCGTCTAACATCGTCCATTGCTGGAATCTTGTGATGGAAATGACGCCTCCACGCTGACGAAATTCTCTGAACAAACTCGCTTTTGTTCTACCACTCGATTTAATCCAATCGGCTAAATTTTGATAGATTGATGTCATTTTTCAAATTTTTTTGCTCAAATGCTTGTATATTAAACAAATTTTTACTACCTTTGCACCAGATTTGTTGTAGTGGTGATTAAAATTATGGTGCAAAGTTAGTGATTTTTTTTGAATTGACCAAATTTTTTTCAAGAAAAAACTTAAAAAAATTCATTTTTCAACTGAAATCATCAATTTTTGCAATGAAACATTATATTTTCAAACTATAATACATCTAAAAAACTATATAGACATGAACGAAAACGAGACCCAAAACATGACCCCGAAGCAGATTGTTGACTTGATTCTGTTCGAGCAGCACATCAGCAAGAACCAGTTCGCCAAGGCGATCGGTGTGACACCTACCAACGTATATGACATCTACGCCGGCAAGATTAAGACCATCACGAACGACATGGCAGACAAAATCCGGGCTGCTTTCCCGAACTACACCAAGTCTTGGCTGCTTTCCGGTGAGGGCAGTCCGTACGTCAATGAGCCGGAGATGCCGGAGGCAGAGAACGGTTCGCCTGCAGCACAACTCCATTCCGCAAAGACTACTGCCGATATCGTCAAGATATGCAGCATGTTCATCGGCGAGATAGCTGCGCAGCGGGAGATGTACGGTGGTCAAATCTCTGCGCTCATCGCGCTCATCGAGAAACAAATGAACAAATAACGCGCATGAAGACGATTCAGCCAAATACGGACGAGACACGTCGGCCGTTCGTGTCGCAGGAGGGTGTCGAGATTACCAAACGCTTCTTCCAAGCGATGGATATTCTCAAGATGCAGAACAAACTCCACGGAATAAAGGTGTTCACGGATCAGCACAACATCAACCGGTGGAACTTGTACACCATCAAGAAGAATCCGGAGAAAGCGTTGCTCAAGCCTGAATACATACTATACCTGTGCCGCGACTATAACGTGTCTCTCGAATGGATGTTCTACGGTGAGGGCGATTTCTACAACATATCCAAGATACTCGAAAAAGCACGCAACGCAAAATGATTAAATACCGATTACTCTGGACGGTCGATAGGACAAAAGACGAGCGTAACGCTCCGCTACAGTTCCGCGTCAAGTGGAACGGCAGCAAGTGTATCGCTACGTTCTCTCCGAAGGTGACGATCGACGCGACCAAATGGTCACAGGAAGCGCAGCGGTGCAATGCGAACACCACGCATACATCGAGGCTGATCCCTGCAAACATCATCAATAAGCGCCTGGGCGAATACGAAGCGTATGCCAAGCAAGCGTTCGACTATTTCGATGGGCAGGGGATCAACCCGAACGTATCGCAGTTCAAACATGCGTTCAACGTGCTGCGGCGAGAGATACCGATGGAGGCAGAACCCACATCCATGCCGTTCTCGGATGCCATGCAGGATTTCATCGACCGCGTGCAGCATATCAGCAACTGGTCTGCCAATACGCTCAAGAGTATCAACGGCACCAAGAACACCCTTGCGGAGTTCGATCCCAAACTGCGTGTCGATGACTTGACCTATGACAAACTGGCAGCGTTCCTGACCTATCTGACGGACAAAGGCTACAAGAACACCTACATCCGGAAGGTCTTCAAGAATCTGCTGGAGGTCATGCGATGGATGGAGAGTGAGGGTATATACCACGGCGACGCGCATAAGACCTTCAAGCCGAGGTTCAAGGGTGCCTACGACTACCGGACTGTCATCTACCTTACGTGGGATGAACTCATGCACGTGTACAACATGACCTTCGACGATATCAACCTTGAGCGGACCAGGGATGCGTTCTGCTTCTGCTGCTTCACCTCGCTACGTTATTCCGATCTGGTGCAGTTGCAGCGGTGCGATGTCAAGCCGAACCATATCGAGATTGTCACGGCCAAGACGGATGAGGTGCTGCGTATCGACCTCAACGACTATAGCCGGGCACTACTTAATAAATACGCGCACGCGGACTGGTTAGGCACGAGCGCGTTACCAGTGTACGCGAATCAGGTCATGAACCGCTATCTGAAAGAGATAGCCAAGCAAGCAGGACTGACGCAAGAAATCAAAACGACATACTACAGCGGCAACAAACGTGTCGAAGAGGTACACAAGAAGTACGAACTGATCACGACACATTGCGGTCGCCGTACGTTTATCGTCAATGCCTTATTCCTCGGCATTCCGGCAGAGGTCGTGATGAAGTGGACGGGCCACGAGGACTACAAGGCGATGAAGCCGTATATCGCGATTGTCGATAAACTCAAGTCGCAAGAGATGAACAAATTCAACACCTTTGGTTCGCGAACGACGAACGAAAACACGAACTAAATTCGTGCAGTCTATCAACTTTTGTTTGAATAACAAACACTTTCATACCCGAGAGAGTGCGCATAACATACTGAAATAACTAACAATAAGTCATCAAGGTCTCTTTGTAGTGGTTCGGGTAGCACTACTAAAAAAGCCTGCAAATCGCAGGCTTTTTTGTGCTACAGCCGCTCGAAACCGGGGGTTCTCCGCCACTTCGTTCTGTCGATTATTGCTCCAATGAGCAATTCTCGAGTCCGGGTAGCACTACTGAAAAGGACCTTTCGAGGTTCTTTTTTTTGCTTCATATAAAAAAAATGTTCAAATTATTTGCATATATCAAAAATTATTACTAATTTTGCAGTCGGAAATGAAAAGCGCACATTTTTGACCATGAGATACCGGTTTCTGATAACAATTCTGTTGAGTGTATGGTGGGTATTTGTTCCCTATGCCGAAGCAAGGCAAGGGCGCAGTAATATTGTGTGGACCAAGAACCAAAGTGCCCGAACTGGCTTGTACACGACCCAGAATTATTTCGTGTCCCATGGTGTGAGCATTTCCGCTTTCGGAATGTATTATTTCGGTGATGTAGATAATGAGGGACTTGCATTCAACGGAGGTTTTAACATGAACAACCTCAGTTTGGGCGGAGGTCTCCAATTCTGCTACCAAATGCCGGCAGGAAATCATTGTAACTTGCGTTTCTCGCTTTTGGGAGGTACGCTACGTGCGAACAACGAACTGAAGTTCAATAGTTTGGCCGATCCGCGTGATGACTACAGACGGTTTAATGCTGTTGTCGCACAACCCGCATTCGGAGTACAGTACTACCCCTTCTCGAATGCCGGACTTTACTTATACGGCGGTGTTGCTATTGCTGCCAGCATCATCACAGACTACCAGTTCTACTACTATAAGCGCGTAGGGAGCGACAAAGTGCGCACCTTGCTGCAAGGTAAGACCTTCGGTATTTTGCCGATGGTTCAGTTAGGTTTAGGCTACAGTTGGCGTCTTGGTTCATCTTGGTCGCTGGGTGTAGAGTTCTTGGTTCAGGAAGGTCTGATCGATATGCATTACCTGAATCTGGACGGTTGGCCAATGGCACCGGGACAGAACAGTGACGGAGTTGCATTAGGCGGTACCGGCCTGACCTATGAAAACCGGTACGGCAACCAGAAACTGCACTGGAACGACGGATGGTTCCAACTCGGTCTGACACTCACCTACCATTGGCGCAACTGCGAGAGTTGCCGCTTGAATACGTATAACCGCGTGAAGATGCGCCGCAGATAAGATCAGCACTCAAAATCCAAACACGTACGCAATTCAGTATTCGGACGGACTACTCCGTTCGCTACTGCCACGTGTGCCGGATGAACCGCGTAGCCTTTCAGCGACTCAAACGAATCCAGCGTGCTGTCTAACATGATGTCCGCGTTGCTGGTCTCCAAACGACCGTCTATCTGCACGTGGATATCCAACAGACCGGGTACCTGACCTTTCAGTTCTTCGAGTCCTTGCTTGATGGCGAGTGCTTTCTCGCGTTTCTCTTCTGCGCTCAACTCCGAACGCAGTTTCCAAAGAATAATGTGCTTTACCATAAAAACAATGTACGATTTACAATGTACGATGTAGGATTTATTTACGATTTATATTATTTACCATTTATTTTTTAGCAGTATAGATTGTTGTGATGCCGAAAGTGAGAGGAATAAAACGGGTGTCGGTAAAACCGACATTACGCATGTGTTGTGCAAATGCCTCGCCCCAGCAGAACGACTTGACACTTTTGTTGAGATAGGTGTACGCCGTTTTGTCCCGGCTGACGATGCGTCCTATCGTCGGTAGTATATGCGTAAAATATATATCGTATAGCGCGCGCACGAGCGCATTGGACGGATAACTGAACTCCAGAATAGTCACCTGCCCGCCGGGTTTGAGCACTCGGAACATCTCCTGCAGCCCTTCGTCCAGGTTCTGAAAATTACGACATCCGTACGCACAGGTAACAGCATCAAAAGAGGCATCGTCAAACGGCATATGCTGGGCATTACCATAGACAAACTCCACTTCCTTTGCCTCTACCCTTTCGCCTTTCGCCGCCAAGAACCGCTCCACTTTCTGCTTTCCGATCGCCATCATCTGCTTGGACAGATCGAGTCCGGTGACTTGCTGTGCCTTGCCGCGACGGAGCATCTCGATAGTCAGATCGGCAGTACCGATAGCCACGTCCAGCACATGGTTCACCGACGGCATTTGCTGCACGGTCTTACGACGCCAACGTTTGTCAATATTGAGTGACAGACCATGATTCAACCCATCGTAGGTACCCGCTATTCGGTCAAATAATTGCCCTATGTGTTGTTTTTCTTCCATAACAGGGCACAAAATTACAAAAAAATTTTCACATGTGCAAATTTTTTTGTACCTTTGCAGCCAAATGGCCAAACAACCTGCTATTATAGTGCCCGAAGGATGCACACGCGTGTTGCTTCACGCGTGTTGCGCACCGTGCTCCAGCGCGATCGTCGAGTGGCTGATGGCGCATGATATCGAACCCGTCATCTATTACTTTAATCCCAATATCTATCCGCTGGAGGAATACGAGATTCGTAAGAACGAATCCAAGCGTCATGCCGAGAGTCTGGGCATCCGGTGGATAGACGATGACCGGTTAGGGGTTACGGGTTACGGGCAAGCACATGATGAATGGCGGCAAGCCGTTTGCGGACTGGAGAACGAGCCCGAACGGGGCAGACGGTGTGAGCAGTGTTTCTATGTGCGTCTGCTGGCGACAGCGATGAAAGCGCAAGAACTCGGCATCCCGTTTTTTGCCACCACGTTAGCCTCGTCCCGATGGAAGAACCTGGAGCAGATCAATGCCGCAGGCAGCAAAGCTGCCGATGCCGTCAACGGGGTGCAGTTCTGGGCGCAGAACTGGCGCAAAGAGGGACTGCAGGAGCGACGAAACGAACTGCTCAAGGAGTACAATTTCTACAATCAGCTTTATTGCGGCTGTGAGTTCAGCCAAAAATAGAAAATTATTTGCATATATCAAAAAAAAGCAGTAACTTTGCAGCCGGATATGAATAAGATACGTAATTTCTGTATTATCGCGCATATAGACCATGGTAAAAGTACCTTGGCAGACCGTATGTTGGAACTCACCGGGACGGTGGATGTTCGGCAGATGGAGAACCAGGTGTTGGACGACATGGAGTTGGAGAAAGAGCGCGGAATTACCATCAAGAGTCATGCTATTCAGATGGCATATAAGGGTTATACCCTTAACCTGATAGACACTCCGGGGCACGTGGACTTCTCATACGAAGTGAGCCGGTCGATTGCAGCCTGTGAAGGCGCCGTACTGGTAGTCGATGCCACACAGGGTGTGCAGGCACAGACTATCTCGAACCTCTATCTGGCTATTGAGCATGATCTGGAGATCATCCCTGTGCTCAACAAGTGTGACATGGACAATGCAATGCCAGACCGCGTGGAGGATGAGATCATTGACCTGCTCGGCTGTAAACGCGAGGAGATCTTGCGCTGTTCGGCCAAGACGGGTGAAGGCGTGCCGGAGATCCTGGACGCCATCATCGAGCGCGTTCCTGCGCCGGTAGGCGATCCGAATGCACCGCTCCAGTGTCTTGTTTTTGACTCTGTTTTCAATTCCTTCCGCGGCATCATCGCTTACTTCAAAGTGGTGAACGGCACCATGCACACGGGTGATCAGGTGCGGTTCGTGAACACCGGCAAGGAGTACGATGCAGACGAGATAGGTATTCTTAAACTGGACATGAGTCCCCGTAAGGAGATCAGTGCAGGCAATGTAGGATACATCATCTCGGGCATCAAGACATCAACCGAGGTCAAGGTCGGTGATACGATCACCCACGTAGCGCGGCCGTGCGATAAGGCGATTGACGGGTTCGAGGAAGCCAAGCCAATGGTGTTTGCCGGTGTCTATCCGATTGAAAGTGAGGATTACGAAGACTTGCGTGCGAGTTTGGAGAAACTGCAGTTGAACGACGCGAGTCTCACCTTCCAACCGGAGAGTTCGATGGCCTTGGGCTTCGGTTTCCGCTGCGGATTCTTGGGACTGCTGCACATGGAGATCATACAGGAACGTTTGGACCGCGAGTTCGATATGGACGTGATCACGACCGTACCGAACGTGAGTTACAACGTCTATACCAAGGACGGTGGCATGGTAGAGGTGCACAACCCTGCCGGCATGCCGGACCTGACGGAGATCGACCGCATCGAGGAGCCGTATATCCGCGCATCGGTCATCACCACAGCGGACTATATCGGCCCGATCATGACCCTGTGCCTCAGCAAACGCGGTGAATTGGTCAAGCAGGAGTATATATCCGGAAACCGTATGGAGTTGTTGTTTGATATGCCGCTGGGCGAGATCGTGATCGATTTCTACGACAAGCTCAAGTCGATCTCGAAAGGCTATGCGTCGTTTGACTGGCATATGAACGGCTTTAGACCGTCTAACCTCGTAAAACTGGATATCCTCTTGAACGGCGAACAGGTCGATGCGCTCTCTACCCTCACCCACCGGGACAATGCCGTCGATTTCGGACGACGTATGTGTGAGAAACTCAAAGAACTCCTGCCGCGTCAACAGTTCGATATCGCCATTCAGGCGGCGATCGGTGCCAAGATCATTGCCCGTGAGACGGTCAAGCAAGTGCGTAAGGACGTGCTCGCCAAGTGCTACGGCGGTGACGTGAGCCGTAAGCGCAAACTGCTCGAGAAGCAGAAACGCGGTAAGAAACGTATGAAGCAGATCGGTAATGTCGAAGTGCCACAAAAGGCCTTCCTTGCCGTCCTTAAGTTAGATTAAGCAAAGAAATATAATATTCATTTTCATTAATTCAAATGCTATGGAACAATTTGTACATTCTGCATGGTCGCTGATTCCGTTCGGCCTCATGCTATTGATGATTGCCATCGGTCCGCTGGTGGTGGAACATTGGTGGGAAAAGAATGCCAACAAACTCATTGTTTCCCTCTTTTTAGGTGTACCGGTGGCGGTGTGCCTCATCTTGGGAGGAATGATGCACGAGTTGGAGCATCAGATCTTTTTCGACTACGTACCCTTTATTATCTTGCTGTTAGCGTTGTTTGTCATCACTGGCGGCATTCATTTCTCGGGTGACCTGAAAGCCAAGCCGTGGGTCAACACCGCTTTCCTCGGTTTAGGTTGGATTTTAGCCTCGTTCATGGGAACAACCGGCGCCTCCATGTTGCTTATCCGTCCGCTGATCGAGACCAACAAACAGCGTGACCACAAGGTACACACTATCTTGTTTTTCATTGCCTTGGTGGCTAACTGCGGTGGATTGTTAACGCCGCTCGGCGATCCTCCTTTGTTCATGCTCTTCCTCCGCGGAGCGCATTTCTCCTGGTTTTTGCACTTGGCACCTGAATGGGCCGTAACAGGAATTATCCTGCTTGCTATTTATTATGCAATGGATACCTATTACTACAAGAAAGAGCACTGGACTTCCCTTTCTGCCGATGCACGTGAGGCTACCCCGTTGGTAATGAAAGGTACGATTAACTTCATCTATCTCTTGGGAGTTGTGCTTGCAGTGGCTTTCATCAATGAAGGAACCATCAAAGCGATGGGCGAACACGACGCTCCCTTGTGGCTCAAGTATCTGCGCGAGATCGTATTGCTGTCACTCACAGGACTTTCGCTCTACACAACAAAGAAAGAAGTGCGTTATAACGATAATAAATTCAGTTGGGCTCCGATTGTGGAGGTAGCCGTTCTTTTCTTGGGTATCTTCACCACAATGACCCCTGCCCTGGCTTATCTCAAAGCGCACGCAGCAGACCTCGGCTTCACGCATCCTTGGCAGTTCTACTATGCTACCGGTGCCCTGTCCGCCTTCTTGGATAACACGCCGACAGCCGTTGCTTTCCATGGTGTAGCTACTGGTCTGCCGGAGAGTTTGGCAGCTGCTGATGCCGGTGTTGTAACTGGCATGTTCGAGGGAATGAGCTATGTAGCCGGTATTCCTGAGCTCCTGCTCAAAGCAATCTCCATTGCTGCGGTAATGTTCGGTTCGCTGACGTATATCGGTAATGGTCCTAACTTCATGGTCAAAGCCATCGCAGAGGAGAGCGGAATTAAGATGCCGAGTTTCTTCGGTTACATGATTAAGTTCAGCTTGATCATCCTCCTGCCGGTTTACGTCATCGT
>Ga0247610_10000364_pt1 | contig 67088 bp, 54 predicted proteins | sample 174DNAGHGhighgp2_FD_193483 | JGI IMG/M metagenome (GOLD analysis project Ga0247610, IMG submission 193483) | Sheep rumen microbial communities from Palmerston North, Manawatu-Wanganui, New Zealand - 1742 DNA GHGhigh gp2 | ecosystem: Host-associated > Mammals > Digestive system > Stomach > Rumen...
AAAGCTTTCCTGCACCACGTCCTCGGCCTGCTCGCGATTGCGGAGGCTCGAGAACGCGAAGCGGAAAAGCCGGTCGGCATATTGCTCCACGCACTGGTTGAATTGACTTCTGTCCATCTTTAATGAAGGTAATACGGAGAATTGGCGAAAAAGTTACATCTTGATGAAGTTTTTTTGCTGATGGCCTCTGGCTTTTGGCTTCTGGCTGCCTCGTCTTTGTAAAAGATTGACTACGTCGAATCTTCGATTTGCGAGTCTTCGCCTGCAATGAGGCTCAAAGGCAAAGCTGCCAGTAGCTAGTGGCCAATAGCCAGCAGCCAAACAATTACACAATTAAACAATAATCAATTCAACAATTATCCTTACTTTTGCGGCAAAATACAAAACTATGCTGCTAAACTACATCACCTGGAACATCGACCCCGTCTTGTTTTCCATCGGCAACATCCACGTGCGTTGGTACGGCCTCATGTGGGCCTTGGGCTTTTTATTGGGCTATTTCATCATGCGTAAGATATACCGCCGTGAGAAGATGCCCGACGAATCGCTTGACAAGTTGTTGATTTTCATGCTGCTGTTCACCGTCGTTGGTGCACGACTGGGCCATTGTTTGTTTTATGAGCCGGATTATTATCTCTCTCATCCTTTGAAGATGCTCGCCGTTTGGGAAGGCGGTTTGGCCAGCCACGGTGGTGCCATTGGTATTTTGCTGGGTTTGTGGCTCTATGTGCGCAGCTACAATAAGTCTACGAAGAAGACGAAGGACAGCCCCCAGCGCATCAATTACATCTGGATCCTTGACCGTATCGTCGTCCCCGTCTGTCTCGTTGGTGCCTTGATTCGTTGCGGCAATGTGACCAACCACGAGATCTACGGTACGCCCACCTCGTTGCCATGGGGCTTTGTGTTCATGCGCGGACAGGAACAGTTCTGCGGCACAGTCGACAACTACACACCTTGCACTGCGGGTAACTGTTGTCCTCCAAACGAATGGTTGCCTTGCCATCCGACGGGACTCTACGAGGCTTTCTTCTGCCTTCTGGCGATGAGCATCCTGCTGTGGATGTACTACAAGCGCGACCTCGGCCACAAGCAGCCAGGCTTGATGTTTGGCACCTTCCTCGTCATCATCTTTGGATCACGCATCGGCATCGAGTTTTTGAAGAATGTACAAGTGGAATTCGAGAAGGGCATGACTTTCGACATGGGCCAATGGCTTAGTGTTCCCTTCGTACTCATCGGAATTGGGGTGATCGTATGGAGCTTTGTGCATCGGAGGAAAGTGGAGAGTCAAAGCTGAAATAAGGTAGTATGACATAAAAAAGCCAGCGTCCGGATGTCCAGACGCTGGCTTTTATTTATTTTGTCAACAAAACCTTATTCATAATATAAGGTGAGATACTGCATCATGCGATCGGAGATGTCCTGTGCAAGCTCGTTGCGTCCGTATTTCTTGGCCAAATCGCCGAAATGCTTGAGCAGACTTATGCCTTCGTCAATCTCATCCTCATAATACTTCTTGAACTTGGGCTTCATCTTGCCATAGTACTGTATCTTGTCACAGTAGTTGTTGACCAACTTCATTAGGTAGTCGTCACCTTTATCAGTGGCACCGCAGATGTAGTACATCTCTGGGAACTGGTAGGTGTGGATCTCAGCAGGGAACTTCTCGTTGGGGAAGAATTCCTGGAACTTGTCCATCACGACGACAGCAGAGTCAAATTGGTCGTGGTTGACCAAACTTTGCGCCAAGCGTGAATAAGCCAACTGCGCATAGCTCATGTTACGCACGCTCTCGCGGTCGGGCACCACCCCTTCTTGATTCAGGTTACCCCAGTTGACGATACCTTCGTTGGCTTTAGTCACTAACAGGTCATAGCTTCCATCGCGATAGACGCCGCCATGATAAGCCTTGACGTAATCCTCAGCTTCAACTGGGATAAAGCGGTAAGCCAAACCTTCCATGTGGAGGTACTGGTCGATGCCTAAAACCTTCGACATATCGCTGAAAGATGTGAAGTACACTGGTCGCTCCCAATTGTTGGTGGCCATAAAGTCCAAAAGCATGAGGGAGTTCTTGTAAAGGTAGTTGTCCTTGATTTCCCACGTGATCTCGTCCACAATTTGGTCTTTCATGCTTTCGGGAACGATGCCGTTGCGGATGCAGGCCTCTTTGTCGACGGTGAGCTTCACCTTGCGGCAAGGCACATAGTTGTAGCTAATGTCCATGTAACGCTTAACAGCTTTGGGGTTGTGAATGAACTCGATGAGCTGCTTCAACTCTACTGTTTTACCCTTGAAGTATTCCTCCTCTTCGATAGGCATGGATTCATTGACACCGTTGTCGTATTCCTTTTGGGTCAATGTGAGCGGCATTTTCTCCGACTCATACACCTTGCGACCCATTTGGTGGACATACCAGTAACCGCCCGAAAGCATGTAGTTGCACACGCGCACGTCGGTGCGGAATCCCTCTACCTCCTGGACATACCACAAGGGGAAAGTGTCATTGTCGCCGCGGGTGAAGATAACCGAGTTCGGCGGCAGCTGGGCCAAATAGTTTCGTGCCCAGTCGCGGGCCGAAGTCTTGCCCGAACGGTTGTGCTCTTCCCATCCGTTGGCAGCCAACACGCATGGCACGGCTAGGAAGCAGATCAAGCCTATGGCCACCGCCGTGATGATGCTGTTTTTCTTCGTCAGTTTGTTGATGATATCGATAATGGCAATCACGCCAAAACCGATCCAAATGGCAAAGGCGTAGAACGAACCTGCATAGCTGTAGTCACGTTCACGAGGCTGCTGAGGGGTCTGATTCAGATAAATGATAATGGCCAAACCCGTCATGAAGAAGAGCAGGAAAATGATCCAGCTTTGCTTCAGGTCTTTCTTGAGCAGCCAAATCAAGCCGATGAGACCTAGGATGAGAGGCAGGAAATAATAGGTCGTGCGGCCAGGGTTTTGCATGCAGGCAGGGATGTCGCTTTGGTCGCCGAGCCTGGCATTGTCGATGAAGCTGATGCCGCTGAGCCAGTTGCCGTGGGTTAATTCGCCTTGGCTCTCGATGTCGTTCTGACGGCCCACGAAGTTCCACATGAAATAACGCCAATACATCCAGTTGCATTGGTAGTCGATGAAGAATTTAAGGTTTTGTCCGAAGGTGGGCTTGCTCACATTGACAACTTCGCCACGGTAGTTTCTGACTTGCACGTTGTTGCCTGTGACCACACCTTTATCATTCTTCCGGTAATTCTCATATATTTCTGAGTGAGAACCTCTTTGTGTGCTCCACATGCGCGGGAATAGGGTTTTCATCTCATCGGGATAGTCGGGTAGGCTGCGCTTGTTGTCGTCGGTGATGACGTACTTTCCCTTCTCTTTGTCCTTGACATAGACGGGCTTGCCGTCTTTAAGACCGGTGACGGGCGCATTATAGTATGCACCGTAAAGCAAAGGCCATCCGCCGTATTGGTCGCGGTTGATGTAAGCCAGCATCGAAAGGGCTTCCTTGGGCTCGTTTTCGTTGATGGGCGTGTTGGTGTTGGCACGGATGATCAGCATGAAGAACGAAGAGTAGCCGATGAGGATGAACATGAGGGAGAGGATGGCAGTATTGACCATGACATGGCCTTTTTTCTTTGAGAACCAAAGGCCCCAGATGATGAGTCCGATGACGACCGCAAAGAAGAAGATGGCGCCCAAATTAAATGGTGCACCAAGCGAGTTTACGAAAAACAGTTCCGTCTTGCCCGCCAGGTTGATGACCTGCGGCACGAGGAACATATTGAGGAACCACAATAGGACCACTGAAACCAGTCCCGCCAGCACAAATCCCCCAAACGAGGTCTTTTGCCATTTCTTGAAGTACACCACATACACGAAGGCAGGCACACACAATAGGTTGAGCAGGTGGACGCCGATGGAAAGGCCGATAAGGAATGCGATGAAGATAATCCAACGTGTACTTTTCGGGTCGTCGGCCACTTGTTCCCATTTCAGGATGGCCCAGAAGGTGACAGCTGTGAAGAACGACGACATGGCATAGACCTCGCCCTCAACAGCGTTGAACCAGAACGACTCGGTGAAGGTGTAGGCCACTGCGCCGACGATACCGGCCAGTAGCACACCAATCTTATTCGCCCAAGGTGCGTCTTCGCCTTCTTTCATCCACACTTTGCGTGCCATCATGGTGATGGTCCAGAAGAGGAAAGCGATGGTAAGAGCACTACAGATGGCCGACATCACGTTGACCATCATGGCCACTTTGGTGACGTCGCCGCCCGCAAAGAGCGAGAAGAAACGTCCAATCATTTGGAACAGAGGTGCCCCGGGCGGGTGACCCACTTGCAGTTTGTAAGCCGTTGAGATGTACTCGCCGCAGTCCCACCAACTCACGGTAGGCTCAAGGGTGAGGAAATACACGACGGCGGCAACAATGGCTACCAACCATCCTGTAATCGTGTTTAACCTTTTGAATGTCATGATGATATAGATACTATTTGTTGATTGTCGAATCAAAAACGGCACTTGCCAAACGGCAAAGATACGGCTTTTTTGTTTCGAATCCATTCGAATAACACCAAAAACGGTATTCGTATTGCAGGAATGCAACTTTTTTTCAAAAAAATCGAAAAAAACGCTTGCGCGTAAGAAAATTAGTTGTACTTTTGCAGCCGCATTCGGGAACGAATGATGTCGAGTGGTGTAATGGCAGCACTGCAGATTTTGGTTCTGCCTGTCAAGGTTCGAATCCTTGCTCGACAACTTAAGGTGGAAGAAAAGACCTGCTACTTTGAGTAACAGGTTTTTTTATTGTTGAAAAGGACGCGAGTCTTGCTTTTTGGCCTCATTGCGGACTTGATACGCAATCTCCTGATCGAAAGGCAAATCCTAAGGCTCAGGAGATGGCGGATGTGCCTCCGCCATGAGGCCAAGAGGAAGGCAAAAAGACAAACGAAGAGAAATATGATAAACAAAGAACAAGTATCAACCCTCTGCGAAGAAGCCCTCGCCAATACCGACCGCTTCCTCGTGGAAGTGAAGGTGAAGCCCAACAATGTGATTGAGGTCTATGTGGACTCCGACACGGCGGTCAACATCGACCATTGTGCTGAGTTGAGCCGTTACATCAATGAGAAGCTCGACCGTGATGTTGAGGACTACGAATTGACTGTGCTCTCGTGGGGTCTTTCAGGCGCCTTGAAGATGGACCGCCAGTTGCTGAAATATGTGGGCAAGGACGTGGAAGTGAAGACGAAAGAAACGGGCAAGATGCAAGGTAAACTGGTGAGTTTCGATGCTGAGAAGGTGGAGTTTGCTCCAGCGCCCAAGAAAACCTCGAAAAAGAAACCTGTGGAAGAGCAATCCAACCTGTTCTTTGAACGTAATAAAGTGGAAATCAAACCTGCAATAATCTTTTAGCCATAAAAGTCCCGCGTCCCGCATTCTCGCGTCTCGCGTCAACAATCAACGATTAAACAATCAACAATCAACATACAAAAATGGACAACTACAAATTAGTAGAAACTTTCTCGGAATTCAAGGAATTCAAGAACATCGACCGCGAAGCCATGATGCGCATCATCGAGGATGTGTTCCGTGGCATGCTGAACAAGAAGTTTGACTGCGACACCACCGACTTCATCGACATCATCGTGAACGTCGACAAGGGTGACTTCGAAATCTACCACAACCGCACTGTGGTTGAAGACGACAAATTGGAAGATCCGTTGCGCGAAATCAAACTGTCGGACGCCATCAAGATCGAACCCGACTTTGAAGTGGGTGAGGAGGTGAACGAGGAATTGCGTATTGAGAGCTTTGGCCGTCGCGACATCCTTGCTCTGCGTCAAAACCTCCAAACTAAGGTGTCGGAGTATGAGAAGGAAAACATCTTCCAGAAGTATAAGGAAAAGGTTGGTGAGATTATCACTGCCGAGGTGGCCCACGTGTGGAAACGCGAGATTGTGGTTGTCGACGACGAGAACATCGAGCTGATTCTTCCCAAGGCCGAACAGATTCCTGCCGATATTTATAAAAAAGGTGATACCATCCGTGCCATCGTGAAGAGTGTGGAGAGCATCAATGGTTCACCCGTGGTCACGTTATCTAGAACTTCTGAGGTTTTCTTGCAGCGTCTGCTTGAGGCTGAGGTTCCCGAGATTTACGATGGTCTCATCACCATCAAGAAGATTGTCCGTGAGCCTGGTCAGCGTGCCAAGATCGCTGTTGAGTCCTACGACGACCGCATCGACCCCGTCGGCGCCTGTGTCGGCATGAAGGGAACGCGTATCCACGGCATTGTCCGCGAATTGCGCAACGAGAATATTGACGTCATCAACTGGACCAACAACCCGAAACTCTTCATCCAACGCGCGCTTAGTCCTGCAAAGATCACAGAGATCCGCTTCAGTGACGACAACACTATGGCTAATGTGTATATGGAGAATGACCAAATCAGCCTCGCTATCGGTAAAGGTGGCTACAACATCAAGCTTGCAGGCAAATTGACGGGCTATGAGATTGATGTCTATCGTAACAGCGAAGTTGACAACGTCGAGGAAGACGTCGACCTGCCAGAGTTCGCCGACGAAATCGACCAGTGGGTCCTTGATGCCCTTAAGAGTATGGGCTGCAATACCGCCAAGGATGTGCTGAAATATACTCCTGAGGAGGTTGCTTCGCGTGCCGACCTCGAAATTGAGACCGTCAATGATGTGTTCAGCATCCTTAAGGCTGAATTTGAACAAGATGCCGAATGATGCCAAGGCAAATAAATAAACGAGAAACAAAGAGAAGAAACTATGTCCGAAGAAACTAATTTTTCAATTCGATTGTCGAAAGCGGCAAAAGAGTTCAATGTGGGAAAGGACACCATTGTGGAGTTCCTCGCCAAGAAGGGATTTCAGGTGGATTCCTCTCCCAACACGAAGCTCACGGCAGACATGTATGCACTGCTCGTGAAGGAATATCAGGGCGAGAAGGAAGTGAAGAACGAGGCCATGAAATTGGGCAACCTCTCTTACAAGGGTGGTAGTGTTTCCGTTGATTCGGCATTGCAATCGCAAAAACCCGTCGATGAGGAAGAACATGAGGAAGTGATCATCCGAACGAATACGATATCATCGCCAACAAAGAAGACAGCTAAGGCGACAACGGCTGTTGAACCAGATAAGGTTGAGACCAAAGAAGATTCGCCGAAACAAGAAGTGGAAAAGACGCCTGAGTCGATGGAGCCCGAAAAGAAGGATGACAGCGTTTCGGGTAGCTCTTTGAAGATTCTCGGTAAGATCGACTTGGAACCTAAGCCAAAGCCGGAGAAAAAGAAGGAAAAGAAAGCCGAGAAGCCTGTCCAACCTCAGGAAAAGAATGAGGAGAAACCTCAGCCGAAACCTGAAGAAAAGAAGCAGGAAGCACCCGTCAAGGTTGAACCTGTCAAGGAAGAAGAGAAGCCCGCTGAGCCCAAGGTCATCCGTTTGGAAGCTCCCAAACTGACGGGTCCTACTGTATTGGGTACCTTGGAACTTCCTGTCGAGAAGAAAGGCGGCAAACCAGGCGATTCGAAGAAAAAGAAACGCAAGCGCATTTCAGGTGCAAAACCTGAAGGCTCGTCGGAAAACCCGACAGGTCCGAATGTAAACGCTGGAGGCAAAAAACAAGATGGAGGTAAGCCTGGTAAGGGTCAGAAACCTGGCGACCAAGCTGGAAAGAAAGGCCTGAAGGACAACGCAAAACCTGGTAAAAAGGACAAAAAAGGCAAACGTGAAGAGAAGCCCGAGCTGAGCGAAGAGGAAATCTCGAAGCAGATCAAGGATACCTTGGCACGTCTTGCTCCTATGGGCAAGTCGAAGACTTCAAAGCACCGTCGTGAGAAGCGTCAAGCAGTGGCGGGCAGCATGATGGAGGAGATGATGCGTCAGGAGGAGGACAAGAAGGTGTTGAAGGTGACCGAATTTGTGACCGCCAACGAACTGGCCACGATGATGAACGTGCCCGTTGTGAAGGTCATTGGCACCTGCATGAGTCTCGGTATGCCCGTCTCCATCAACCAACGACTCGATGCAGAAGCATTGACTGTGGTGGCCGAGGAGTTTGGCTTCCAAGTTGACTTCGTCAGCGCCGATGTGCAGGAAGCCATCGCAGAGACAGAAGAGATTGACCACGAAGAAGACCTCGTCCCCCGCGCTCCTGTCGTCACCGTTATGGGTCACGTCGACCATGGTAAGACAAAACTTTTGGACTACATCCGCAATACCAACGTGGTGGCCGGTGAGGCTGGTGGTATCACCCAACACATCGGTGCCTATGAGGTGACCACTGAGAGTGGCAAGAAAATTACCTTCTTGGATACCCCTGGTCACGAAGCCTTCACAGCTATGCGTGCCCGTGGCGCTAAGATCACTGACGTCGCCATCATCGTCATCGCTACCGACGACAGCGTGATGCCGCAAACCGTCGAGGCCATCAACCACGCCCAAGCCGCTGGCGTGCCTATCGTCTTCGCCCTGAACAAGATCGATAAGCCCACAGCCAACCCTGACAAGATTCGTGAGCAACTGGCTAACATGAATATCCTCGTCGAGAGCTGGGGCGGTAAATACCAAGACCAGGAAATCGCTGCTAAGATCGGTTTGAACGTCGATGCACTGCTCGAAAAGGTGTTGCTTGAGGCTGAGCTCCTCGACCTGAAGGCTAACCCCAACCGTCTCGCCAAGGGTACGGTCATCGAGTCGGCATTGGACAAGGGTCGTGGCTATGTGGCCAAAATCTTGGTGCAGAACGGCACCTTGAAGATTGGTGACATGGTGCTTGCTGGTACCACTTACGGTAAAGTAAAGGCCATGTTCGACGACCACAACCGCCCCGTCAAGGAGGCTGGTCCTTCCACACCGGTGCTGTTGCTGGGTCTGAACGGTGCTCCTATGCCAGGTGACGCCTTCAATGTGATGACTGACGAGCGCGAGGTGAAAGCCATCGCCAACCGTCGTGAGCAGTTGCAGCGCGAACAGACGCGTCGCACCAGTCCGCACATCACTTTGGACGAGATCGGTCGTCGTATTGCCATCGGCGACTTCAAGGAACTCAACATCATCGTCAAGGCCGACGTGGACGGCTCCGTGGAAGCTCTGGCCGACAGCTTGTTGAAGCTCTCCACTGAAGAGGTGCAGGTCAACGTCATCCACAAGTCGGTGGGTGCCATCAGTGAGTCGGATGTCATGCTGGCTTCGGCATCCAATGCCGTCATCGTGGGCTTTAACGTGCGTCCTACCGCACAAGCGCGTAAGATGGCCGAGAATGAGAAGATCGACATCCGTCTTTACTCCATCATTTACACAGCCATCGAAGAGATCAAGGCCGCTATCGAAGGCATGTTGGCTCCCGATATCGAGGAGGTGGTCACCTGCAATCTCGAGATTCGCGAGACCTTTAAGATCAGCAAGGTCGGCACCATCGCTGGCTGTATGGTCTTGGACGGCAAAGTCACCAGAAACACTAAGGTTCGTGTCATCCGCGATGGCATCGTCATCTACACGGGTGTGCTCGGTTCCTTGAAGCGTTACAAGGACGACGTCAAGGAAGTCAGTGCCGGCATGGACTGCGGTTTGAACATCGAGAACTTCAACGACATCAAGGTCGGCGACATCATTGAGGGTTACACCGAGAAGGAAGTCGCAAGGAAGTTATAATTCAGATTAAATGCAAAAACTTTGTAGAGACGCGATTAATCGCGTCTCTACTTTTTTGGGGAAAGATTTTATTGCTGTTCCATTTCGCACAATCCATCCTTGTTGCCCACCACAAAGGCCACGGACGGATTGTCGCCTTGCACAAGGTCGTTCAGGTAGAGTGGCTCGCCGAGGATGAAGAGCGCACAGCGGAATGTGTTGCCCACTTTCAGTTTGGAGTTTTCTGCATGTTCAACGATGAAACGGTAGTCGCCAAGATAGCGGAATGTGCAGTGACGATTGGGTTTCCATGACACGGAGATATGGTCGCCTACCTTCAGGTCCTCCGTCTTGATGTGTTGCTTAGTTACACGGTCGGAGCCGTTGTCTTGGCTAATATGCTCCAGAAAACCGTCCCAATCTTTAAAACCCAAGAATTTTGACAGGATTTCAAGCGTGCTGTTGCGGGTGGTGTCGGGACCGTCAACATAGCCCCAAAGACGTTTCAGCGTAGAGGTGCTGATGTTTTCGTGGGTGCGCTCCCAAATGGCACCGCTGAGGAAGGTGAAGTCGTTTGAGGTCTTCATCTTTCGTCCAACACTTTCTTCAATTTGCTGCTTGAGTTCGGAGATTTCTGGACTGGTTTTCTGCATAGATTTGCTATTAGTTATAATAGAACGCGGCATTATAATAGAATTCGACACTCCTTTTTACCGTCATCGCGGACTTGATCCGCGATCTCCCCAGCGTAGGGGATATGCCTTCCGCGCTGAGGAGATGGCGGATGCTTCTCCGCCATGACGGCATAAGGGCAAGTATAAACCTTCGCATTTCAACACACAAAGAAACGAACTTTTTTTTGAATTTGGTTTATTCTTTTTGGTTCATTTTGAACATGACAATGTGTTTTCGCTTATTTTTGCAGAAAAATATGAACCATGGACGACGGTAGCACATCGGGAATCATCAATGGGAGTTTCATCACTGAGACGGATGCCTTGACGGTGTACGAGTCCTCGTCGTCGCGTGGCTTCAACCAGGTGGTGAAGATTCGGAGACAAGGCAAGTGGTTCATCCTGAAAGGATTGAAGCCTGAGTATCGCGACCAGCAAGCTTATGTCGAGCTGTTGAAAAAGGAGTTTGACCTGGGCACCCAACTCGACCATCCCAACATTGTGAAGATTCTTGCTAAGGAAATGAATCCCGAGATTGGGCCTTGCATCGTGATGGAGTATGTGGATGGCGTGACTTTGGACGAGTTTCTTGCAGCAAAGCCCTCCATGGCCGCTCGCAAAAAAGTGGTGGAACAACTGGTGGAAGTCCTTGCTTACATCCATGGCAAGCAGATCATCCACCGCGACTTGAAGCCAAGCAATATTTTGGTGACAAGAAACGGCAATAATGTGAAAATCATCGATTTCGGTCTTTCCGATGCCGATGACTATGCCGTGTTGAAACAGCCTGCTGGCACCTTGAAATATATGGCTCCCGAGCAAAAGGAGCCGGATGTGAAGATAGATGGCCGCGCCGACATCTATGCTTTTGGATTGTTGTTGAAGGAAATCTTTCCGCGTCGCTACAAACACATCGCTGCCAAGTGTTCCCGTGCCGACCGTGACCGCCGTTATGCCAATGCTGAAGCATTAAGGAAGGCTTTTGAACGGCATTCGCGTTGGCTTTGGATGCTCCCCATCCTGATAGGTGTGGCCTTGGCGATTATCCCGATGTTGTTGAAACCCAAGGAAATTGTCCGAACCGAGGTGCAGCATGTGATTGACACTATCATTGTGGAACGCAATCCCAACGGCTATTCCGACGAGTTCATGGTGTTGCTAGGCAGGGCAGAACGTATCATCGACAGCATGTATCAGCCTGTCATCGACGACATAAACAATGGAAAATTTGAGGCTGATATTGTTGGTGTCAACAATGATTTCACTAACAGGATGAAGATTTGTCGTTCATTGTTGCAAAACATCCAGTCGCCGTTGCTTGACGACCGCAAGACGAGCGATGAGTTCAGAAGTGCATGGGAAAAAGTGCACAACGACAAGTATAACCAGATCGCTTTTATGATGTTCGACCGGGTGAACCAAACGGAATAGATTTGAGGAATAAACACAAATGGAATCAGAGAGACCTATAATAAAGGTGTCATGTAAATAGGTAGGTAGGTGACATTGTTCTCGATTTTTAGGTCTGAGGTGTGGATGACGGTAGGAGTGGTTAAATGCTCGCCACTTCTCCTTGCCGTTGTTCTTTCCATTCAATAAGTTGTTGATATATCTTACGTTTCATCATTACAAAACACCTTTTTGAGATTTTTGACGCTGCAAATATACACCTTTTTGAGATTTTTGATGCTATAAATATACACCTTTTTGAGATTTTTCACGCTGCATTTGTACTGCCTGCAAAAAGTAGACACGGAAAATAATTTTCATTGATTAGTATTTTCCAAAGTAGACGCTGGCGAATTTTTTGGCCCGAATCGGTTTACAAAAGTAGACATATTTTCGCTTTTTGTCGTGTTTTCTTTTACAGACTGTACCAGCTTTAGAAAGTAGACACGAAAAATATGAACCAACATGAACCAAACTGATTCCGTTTTTATTATCTTATTTTGCAGCCGTAAACTTTTTGTTAAACGTTTTAAAGGTTGCGCCCGACACGGAATTAGGGATAATAAAATGAAAAAGACAATTATGACTGCTGCTGTTATGGCTTTCCTGATGGGAGGATTCTGCTTCACTGCTTTGGCCAATGTGGTGCCGGCCAAGGATGCCACTGAGATTTTTGCTGGTGACAAGTGGGACAAGCTTCTTGACGAATACGAGAAGTATGTCGACCAGTACATCAAAACTTACAAAAAGGCAATGAAAGGTGACATGACGGCCATGGGCGAGTATGTGAAACTGGCAGAGAAGGCACAGAAGCTTGCTGAACAACTGGAGGACGCTGAAGACGACATGTCTGCTGCCCAGTTGAAGCGCTATGCCAAGATCACTGAGAAGATGACGAAAGCTTTGATGGATTAATAAGTAGACCTTCTAAAAAAGAAAAGCTATGGAAAACCAACCTCTGACAACCAACCAACAATTTGAAAAGTTGCCGAATGCCACTGCCGTGCTCATTTTGGGCATCTGTTCAATCCTATTTGGATGCGTATTTGTGGGCTTTATCTGTGGCATTATTGGCTTGGCGTTGTCCAAGAAACCTATGATGATGTATCGAATGAATCCGATGAAATATGTTAACTTTGGATCGTTGAATGCAGGTCGCATCCTATCCATTATTGGTGTGATTTTGGGAGCCATTGCAATAATATGGGGCATTATCTCCGCCTTGTTTTTGGGCGGATCATTTCTGCTCTTTGACTCTGACTTGTTTGAAGATTTATTGGATTTCTAATCACCCAATGCTATGATACTAACCGCCCAATGGCTTTTGGTCAACATGCTGCCGTGTTTCTACAAACAGGTATTTGGGGTTTCGTGCCCTGTATGCGGAGGCCAACGGGCGGTTGCTTTACTATTTCAAGGACATGTTTGGGACAGCATGAAGATGTTTCCACCCTTGTTGCCATTGGCAATTACTTTGTTGTTGGTATGCCTTTGGAAGTTAACGGGGCTTGTCGGCAAAAAAGCGATACTGATTGCTCTTGTAGTGGATGCAGTCATGCTTCTATTCAATATGGTGTACCAAAACTTGGCCAATTGAATTCTGGAAAAAATGGAGACACTATTTGTAGTAGTATTGAATTAATTTATCTTTTGCAAGGTTGTTTTAATCATAAATAAAGGTTGCGCCCGACACGGAATTAGGGATTAGAAAATGAAAAGAACAAAAGCTTTAGGGTTTTCCGTCATGTTAATGGCTATGCTCGCCTTTGCCTCGTGCGACAAAGAGACAGAAATGACGAAAATGATTTCAGCCGACAGAGTTGAATTTGCAGGAAACAACAGCGATCTCTTTGAGATAAACGCTGATTCTGTTATAGTAAAGCTAATACCAATTGGGGCTGATGGCGATGAATGGGAGGTCCGAACCATTTTGCCAATTAGCAACACCAAACCATGGAGCAGTGTTCCTGGTAGCGATCAAAGTCAGGCTAGCTTCATCTATGGCGTTTCCATATACCCGGAGTACCTCGACAGAAATGATACTGAACTTGACCTTAGTGTTGAAATGGATAGCCAAGACCTTATAGCCGTTTTGAAATCGGAAGAGATGATAACGAAGGACATTTCAATCAAGGAATATAGCTATGGCAATAAGTCATATAAGAAACAAAAGGCCTATTTTGACATGATTGATGGGGCCAAATTGACGGTTGATTTGTCTTGGGCAAGTAGGGGCAACTCCTCTTCTTCAAGTAGTTCCACCGCAATAAAATCCTCTTCAAACACCAATTGGGACCAACTTTTGGATGAGTATGAAAGACTTGTTAACGAATGTGTGAAACTGATGCAAAAAGAGGACCGAGGTGAATGGATATCTGAGGACGTGCTTGACGCCATGCTTGACAAAACCGATGAACTAGAGAAGAAACTTGACAAAGGTGTTGATGATATGACGGAAGCGCAATACAAACGCTACGAAAAGCTTGACAAAAAAATATGGGATGCTTTGTAATCCTGTAGGTCGCTAATTTACAACGATTTTATGCCGAGATGTGTGTAGCATGCATGTCTCGGCATTTTTTTGTGATGCTAGAAGATTTGTGATAGGGATTGTATCTGAATACATATCCGGAGATACTGATAATTACATAGACTTCGCTTGAAATTGCCCACCTGAAATTGCCATGTTTGGATGTGCATCGGCAGCAAGCATTAAAAGCATGAACCGAAAAAAATTACATCATTCCTATTCTTATTTCTCTAAAAAATGGATATTTTATGTTTTTAGAAAAATAAAATGCTTTATTTCTCTGAAAGTGATATTTTTTATACCTTTGCAGAGAAATAAATGCAAATAAGTATGGCAAATATCATTGGAAGAAAGAAGGAAATTAGCGAATTGGAACGGCTGTATCGGTCAGAAAATTCGGAGTTTGTGGCTGTCTATGGCAGAAGACGGGTGGGTAAAACCTTTCTGGTAAAGGAAGTGTTTAGAGACAGGCTGGCCTTTTGGCACACTGGGTTGTCGCCATACGATCGTGACAAGAGGTTTCTCCTGCGCGACCAACTCCAAAACTTTTTCTATTCGCTTCAAGACTATGGACTGGAGGGCGAATCTTGCCCCAAATCGTGGCTCGAAGCATTTCGTTTGTTGGAAAAATTGCTTGTGCAAAAAGACGATGGGCGTCGACAAGTGGTCTTCATTGACGAATTGCCTTGGATGGACACGGCACGTTCACGCTTCATCCCCGCTTTCGAGCATTTTTGGAACGGTTGGGCTTCGAAACGCGATAATATCCTGCTGATTGTGTGTGGATCCGCCACTTCCTGGATGGAAGACAACCTTATCAACAACAAGGGTGGTTTGTATAATAGACTCAACCACGAGATAAAACTCTATCCTTTTACTTTGGCCGAATGTGAAGCATATTTCCGAAGTAAGGGGATGACGGTGAGTCGCTATGAATTGGCTCATGCCTACATGGTTTTTGGAGGCATTCCGCATTATTTGAGCTTGTTTGAGAAAGGATACAGTACGGCGCAGAACATCGATATGCTTCTGTTTGAGAAAGATGCGAAACTGAAGAATGAGTTTGACCGCCTGCTTGGGTCGTTGTTCAAAAATGAAGAGGACCACAAGAAAGTCATCCGTCTGCTCGCGCAAAGAAGAAAGGGATTTACTCGCAAAGAGATTCTTGAACGCACGGGCATCAAAGACGGTGGGGGCGCAACAGAAATCCTTAAAGGATTGACGGAAAGCGACTTCATTAAGTCTTATTATCCTTTTGGAGAACGGAAAACTGAACATTATAGGTTGACCGACCATTTTTGTGCAGCTTATCTTTACTTTCTGGATGGTAAAGAAAAGTCTGATTCGCAGTTTTGGCAAAAGAACAATGCTTCGCCCCGATTGAATACATGGCGAGGTTTTGCCTTCGAAGAACTTTGCTTTAGTCACATTCCCCAGATCAAACGAAAATTGGGAATTGAAGGGGTGAGCACAACGGAATCTTCCTGGGTGGTGGAGTCAGCTGACAAAAAGCAACAAATTGACCTGCTTATCAATAGGGCCGACAATGTCTTAAATCTTTGTGAAATAAAGTTTTATGGGAAGCCTTTCGTTGTTGACAAGAACTATGGAGTGGTGCTTCGAGAGCGCATGCAAACCCTCATGGACGAGGTCCCGCAAAAGAAAAGTATTCATTTAACAATGATTGTTGCCTTTGGACTGAAACATAACGAATACAGCGGACAGGTGCAAAGTGAAGTGACGCTTGATGATTTGTTTGTCTTTTAAGGTTTTCAACAAGGGCTCTTAATAGTGTCAGTCCGTTTGGTTGTCTATAATAATTCCCCGTTTTTCTGAACGAATAATTCATAATTTGACCCGTTTTTCTGAACGAATAAATCCTTCCTTTGCCGCAAAATCCTCATTTTTCTTTTGCTTTTCTCCAAAATTCCCTAATTTTGGAGCGTAAAACTAAAAGAAAAGCCTATGAAATAACCTGCCGCAAGGCACAATAAGAAGCAATACACATCACATAATCAAACGATTAGCAATATTCACCTTATCGAAAGTTTGGCGATTTGAGATTAGGAATGCGAATAGGGCTAAAGTCACGCCATAAGCGTGTACTTTGACCATTCGATTCCTAAGGTATGCCAAACACCTCGATAAGCGGATGCAAAAGTATCACGCTTTTTTTTGTGCTGGCAAGTAATGGAGTAATATGAACCAATATGAACCTGAAAAGTTTCTGAGGAAGTGCGTTTCTTTGCAGGGTGGAAAGGGCTTCAACTGATGCCTGTTTGATTTGAAAACAATAAAACTAAAGAAGATGAACGATTCTATAGAAAAACAAAACGGACTACGTGAACGACGCCTTCAAATCAAGGAATTGGAGCGAAAGAAAGCCTCGCTAACCGATGCTGCAGAAATAACTGCCATCAACCAGCAAATTGATGCTTTGGAGGCGGAAGATTGGCTGGAAGAAAGAAATAACATGAAGGCTCTCATAAAGGCCGTCGATGAGTTCGAAATTAAAAAGATTACCGTAGTATTTGACGGAAGGGAACTGAAGGGGTCTTACAATTCGGAAGAGGGATTCCTGTGGGTCAACATGGAAAGTCCATATCCGTCGATTTCAGCTATAATTGAGTTTGAAATCTCTACTGAGGAAGATACTGAAAGACGGGCAAAGGAATTGCTCGAAGAAATTTATAAGGATTATAATCTCATTCTCACTCATAAGAATGAGATATTGAAAATGTTGCCGGAGTTTTTAGGCGAAGATTATAGGCAAAGAGGGGAGATGGAAGGTTCCCTTGATTGGGAAGCGAATACCGAGGCTCTTTTAGAAAATAAACTGCAAGACATAATAGGGAAACGATGCTGTTTCTGTGCTTTTGATGTCATGTACCAGAACCCGATCTGGAAAGTGACAAAGTGAGTAATAGTTAGACATCGGATGTTGTTGTGGTCGAGGAAAACAATCTAATTGGAAGAATTAATAATAGAAATTGTTGAAAATACACTAATTATTAACCATAAAACTTCAAGAATATGTATTTGTGTGTAAGCAGTGGAAGAAGACGAAAAAAATTCTATAATGGTCCTTCGATTCCAGGTGTAGACGATTCATTACTTGTTTCAATGGCTTCTCATGAGAGTGAGATTTTAGAAAATTGTTTTAATTACATTATTATCGATGTTATTGAAAACACTGAATTGAAGGAGAGAAAAAACCATGATGATAAGTTAAGCAAGAGCAAGGTTGAAAAATTGCGTAAAGAACTTCGGTGTTTATTGGAAGGAGGAAAATGGCAACATGAACATGAAGTCCCCACCGATGTAATCGCAAAATGGAAGAAAGAAATTCTTGATTGGGCTTGGGATGATGATAAGAAACCGTATGTGTGTAGTGTCCCTCTTTTGGGTGAATATATTCCTAAGGATAAAAAAGTGATTCTGTATTTAAAGAACATTGAAGATGCCTGTGAGAAGGATAGTTATTATTGTGGGGTACTTTCTACATACATCCATGAACTGTTTCATGCTGCCCATCACGAAGCGGCATATAATGGTGGAAGACAATATGAAACCATTAGGGAAATAGAGGAAGCCATGACGGAATTTTCTACTTTGGTGTTTTTAAGGGAGATGTCATCTGATTCATCGGAATGGGCAGATACATTCAATTGGGCAAAGAGGACTATTAAAGAAAAACAATGGTGTATTGGGAGTCTTCCCGCCTATGGATTCGGTTATTACCTCTTTAATCACTTTTCGAATGATGAATCCGAAGCCGTTAATTGGATTAAGCAATACAATCAAAAGATTGGCGCCATTGACAAGAAGAACCGTTATGTGAAATGGTATCAGCAGATGCTGAATCCCATGTATCCGTATAAGGACGAAAAACTGTGCTTGGAACTGCTCCATAGCATTCTGTTCAATCTATAAATTAGGAAATTCAAATAACTAAAAATTGGTAACTATGAATAAATACGAACAAAGACAACTCGAAATGCTGCAGAAAATAGTCGATACCTGCATTCCTCCGACACCTGCGTTTAAAGATGACCATGCGGGCGTTCCGGAAGGCATGATTCCATACATTTGTTGTTCTGACCTATTTGACAAGAAGTACAACATTCGTGTTATACCCGAGGATGATTTCTTTTCAGAAGGAGACGTGGCGTATAATAAGAAAGAGAATGGGAAAATCATTGCCCACTATGACACTCTGGAAGACTTGGTTGCTGATGGGTGGAGGCTGGATTGAAGAGGGGAGAGCATTCGATTATTGCAAAGAATTATTTTTTCAGAAAACCTTCGATATTAACATAAAATCAAAAACAAAGAGTTATGACAGTGTCAAGTGGAAGAGGATATGCGAAAAGGAAAAAAATAAGAACGCATGTCCATGAGATTTATGTCAATAGTGAAGATGTGGGAAAAGAATTGGATGCATGGTTGAATGAAAATGAATTCGACTATGACATCCTTGACATCAAAGTCTCAAGTTGCCATTATAGGGACATGCAGCCCAAGACCCTTGTGCTGATTTTCTATCGGCATAAACAAACCGACAAAAAACGCCTCTATTTCGACATGGACAACGTGTTGGTGGATTTCAAGTCGGGACTGGACCAAGAGCCCGACGAGGTGAAAGCCCGCTTTGCGGATGACGGAACGGGAAAGCCACATTATGACGATATTCCAGGAGTCTTTTCATTGATGTCTCCCGTGCATGGTGCCATAGAAGCCTTCCATAAACTGGCAGAGAAGTATGATGTTTATATCCTTTCCACCGCACCTTGGAATAACCCTTCTGCATGGTCCGACAAACTGCTATGGGTACAAAAACACCTTGGAGTTGCTGCTTATAAACGGATTATCCTTACCCATCACAAAGACTTGAACCGTGGTGATTATCTTATTGACGACAAAGGCAAAAACGGCGCTTCTGAGTTTGAGGGCGAATGGATTCATTTCGGTTCGGAGCGGTTCCCTGATTGGGATGCGGTCTTGAAATACCTTTTGGATGAACAAAAGTGATGTGCGATCAAACAAGTAGAATAACAAAACAATTATAGTAACACTAAAAACCTCGCAATGTAAAGGCAATTGCATACAATTATGGCTGAAACGAATGAAAAAAAACTAACTCAAACCATTGAGAAAATCAAGACAAGCATGAAAGCCAACAGCCTTTCGAGTTTCTATTTGTTCGCAAACGACTGGCATCCTACTAATGATGATGGCGAAGTGTTTGATTGGGGACAAGGGGAGTTTGGAATCAGTTTTGTGGAAAAGTATGATCCAAGGGCTTCATGTACCGAGACATTTTACATAAGGAAGATAAAAATGATTGGTGACAAATTGCTTTTTAGCATCGAAGAGTTGTATGAAAACTCAAAAGGAACAAGAACGACTTTGAGTTATTATGCTGACCGAACTCTTGAAGAGTTGTTGCGAATACCCAATCAAACGACAGCCTCTAATGTGGGACGCACCCTAAAAGAAATCGCTGATCATTATATAAACGATCCAGACCTTGTTGCTGCCAGCAAGGTGGCGAATTTTGACCCGAAAAGGTATTGTGAATTTGAATAAAACCAAAACGAGTAAGGAGCAAACCGAAAATACTGAAAAGGACAAATAACAAACCGAATAAATACCTCGCAATGTATAGGAAATTGTAGATAATAAATGAAAACAAACCATCCAAACTCAAAACTTATAGAAGAGCAATTAAAGCAAATCAAGAACACGATGGTTCAGAAGAACCTGACCAGTGTAGACCTACCTACTTACGAGTGGAACCCGGACGAACTAGATGTCGAATGCGGTAATGGTGAGTACCTCGTCCGTGAAAAAAGCAATGAGGATCAATCCATGTTCTGGAACCTGTATATCCGTAGAGTCAAACTGAAAAAGGGTGAACTTTTGTTCGACCTCCAAGAAGTGTATGAAGACACCCACGATAACTATGACGAGTTGAACTGGTACAAAGACCAACCACTGACCAAATACAATTTCGAAGAAGAACTTGTAGAGAACGCTCTGCGTTCCATATTGTGGACAGTAGAAAACTCTTGATAACCACTATAATTCTAGTTTTAAAACCGTTCTAGTAAATAAACAAACAATGGGAGCAAGCCGAAAATCCTGAAAAGAACAGGCAAAACGTTTATACTATGTATTATGTCACAGTATTGCTTTAAATGCACAGTAAAGGAATCAGGACATTTCCTGCCCAAAGGTTACACATTCCAAGTAATCCATTCCCAAAGGAGTTTGGATAATGCTGCCGTTAACAGGCAAGCCCAGGAAGAGTACAAGAAACTGAATGGGGGCAAAAGCCCTAACGCGAGCATGTATTTGAGCGCCGTTATTGTAGAATCAGTATGATAATTTCGATGCAAGCAGGCTCGATAAACGCTCGTTATTTGAGCCTGCTTGTGTCTTAAACTATTGAATAAATGCCCTACACAGAACAAATAGCAGCCACCAAGCAAAAGCTCGCCGAAACCAAGCAAGCCATCAAAGCATTGCAGGAAAAGAAGTCTTCGGTGACGAATGCCGAAGAACTGAAAGCCATCAACAAGCTAATCAACGCCTTGCAGGAAGAAATCGGGAAGCTGAAAAGCGATATCCGTCTTTATGCAAGCCTAAACAGGGACTCTATTCGGGATTACCACGAATTGGTTTTAGGAGATTTGGGTTGATAGGAGAACTCAACATTGTTTGGATATTGTGTTCTCGAACGAGCTGACTTAGTCTTTTAGACAGCCGATTGGAACGACAAAAATACCGTCGGGGCGTTGGTATGCGTATTGCCCGACAGCAGTCAGCACCGTCATGAACGAAGGGCTTGGCATCTTAGTCGTGTCTATGGCTGTAGCGAGCGTCTTGAGCGCATTTACACCTTCTTCTATGAGTTTGTCACCCCCCAGTTTGACTTCAACTAATGCGTATGTTCCGTTTCTGCGGTGAATTACCGTATCGCATTCCAGGCCAGAGCTGTCGCGGTAATGGTAGAGTCTGCCATCGAGAGCTTCTGCGAACACGCGCAGGTCACGAACGGCAAGGTCTTCGAAGAACAACCCAAATGAATTAAGGTCGTTAATTAAGTCGCTGGGGCCAAGGCCAAGGGCTGCCGTGCCAATGCTGGGATCGACGAAATGGCGGGTGTCGCTGGTTCGGATGGCAGATTTGCTGCGTAGATTTGGATTCCATGCCTCCAAATCCTCAATGACGAACAAGCGTTTCAAGGCCTTGATATAGTCTGCCACGGTGTCCTCGTCTAATGTGGCTGAATCATTTGAAAGCATGTCGGCCTTGATGGTGGCGTAAGAGACTTGTTGGGCAATGTTGCGGGCATACGAGCGTAAAAGGAGACGGGCTCGAGTAGGACTGCGCTTCACTCCGTCAACGCGCTGAATGTCATGCTCGGCGACAGCATCGACATAGTCAAAGGCTTGGTCAAGTGCCAAGTCTCCTTCCAGCAATGTCGCTTGAGGCCAACCGCCACGACAGGTGAGATAAGCCATCTTTTGCAGGTCGAGATTGCAAGTTTGTGGTTCAAAGGTCTCTCCGTCAAACAGTTTTCGGAGACTGACAAGGCCTGAAGACTCTCCCGATTCGAAAAGGCTCATCGGCCTCATTTTCAATCGGGCGAAACGCCCTGTGCCACTATGTGTGGTCTCATCGGCTTGTGGAAGCACCGATGACCCCGTTAGGATAAACTGAGAGAAGGTTCCTCGACGGTCCACTTCACTGCGAATACTGTCCCATAATGGTGGCAAGGTCTGCCATTCGTCGATTAAACGAGGCGTTTCCCCCTGAAGCAAAGTCTTTGGACTTATTTCCAACATGTTTCGACTCTGCTTCAGCACCTCGCTATCGCCAAGGTCAAGCATGCTTTTGGCCTGCTGTTGAGCCGTGGTGGTTTTTCCACACCACTTCGGTCCTTCAATCAGCACTGCACCTTTGCCGGCTAGTTTGCGGGCAAGAAGCTTGTCGGCAATCCGAGGTTTATATTCTTTTTTCATTATTCGTCTTTTTGTTTTCGCTGCAAAATTACTGATTTTATTTTGATTACAAAATCATTTCTTGAATTTTCGGTTATTTATAGTGAATTTATTCGGTTATTTGTGGTAGATTTGTTCGGTTATTTGTAGTCAATTAGCCAAGCCTTGCAGAAAGAAATCGGAAGGCTGAAAAGCGATAAGTGTACTGCTTGTGGAAAGTAGACACGGAAAATAATTTTTATAGGTTGTTATTTTCCAAAGTAGACACGGGCGATTTTTTTTGCCCGAATCGGTTTACAAAAGTAGACATATTTTCGTTTTTTGTCGTGTTTTCTTTTACAAAAGTAGACACGATTGCATTATCGTTCTGTCCGCGAGCGTTTTGCCGCCTTTTCCGGACGAACTTGGGTTCGGTGCTGAGCACACGGCTCTCAAAGGTTTGCTTTCGGGGTAGCTCTCCCCTGTAATAACGTTTCCGGTAGTTCTCCGGCGTGTCGTAGCCGATGGCGAAGCACGGCCGTTGTGTGTTGTAGTACTTGACATATTGTTCGATGGTTTGCCTGAAGGTGTCTGGACTCCTCCAGCACTGTTCGATCTTGAATTCGACATAAAGCTCTTCCTTTATCCAGCCGTTCAGAGCTTCGTTGACGGGGTTGTCCGTGGGCTTCCCTGCCCTGGACATGGAGCGGACGATATTCGTGTCCCTGATGAGTTCGTTGTAGGCCATTGACGCGTATACGCTGCCTTGGTCTGTATGCAGGATAACGGGCTCCGAGCTTCCCTTGAGCAGGCCTACGACATCCGACAGGCCTTCGATGTACTGGTCCCTTGCCCCCCTGCGGTTCGCCACCTTCGAGGAGAGTATCTCCTTGGTGAACGCGTCGAAGTAGAAGGTGACCTCGTAGTAGTAGCAGTACATCTTGAAGGCCGTCATGTCGGAGACGATGACCTGCCGGGGACGGTCCACGGTCTCCCATGTGCTGAGGATGAGGTTGGGGTACAGGTCCCTCACCTTGCGGGGCTTGTAGTGTACGCGGTGCTTGGTCTCGGCCTTGATCCCGAGATACCTGTAGCACTTGTAGGCATAGTTGTCGCTGATGCTCACCTGCATGTTGATGCGTATATAGGCCGCTGTCCAGCGGTAGCCGTGGGTGGGATGCTCCCTGTGGACCTTCCTGACGAGGGCGACGACCTCCTCGCGCCTGGTGTCGCGGCGGGACGGCTCGCGTCTCTTCCACTTGTAGTACCCCGCACGGCTCACGCCCATCAGGGGACAGATGTCCTTGACGGCGTAGTCGCGGGACAGCATGTCCACTATTTCGAACTCTTCGGCTTTAAACGAACATACTCCCGTTCCCCATCCGCGTTCGTCTGAACGGCATAGCTTTTTTTTAGCCGTTCGTTCTCGATTCGGAGTTTGAGGATCTCGCGCTTATAGGACTCTTCCGTCCGGTCCACGCCCTCGGGAAGCACTTCCTTGATTTCCGAGTCGGCGCGGGCCAGTCCTTCCAGCCCGCCCTCGTCGTACTGTTTCATCCACTTCTTCAACGACGGCACGGTGATGCCGTTGCTCTCGCAGAAGTCCTGGATGGAGATCCGTCCGTTGCTGCGGTAGCGGCGGATCAGGAACTCTTTTTCAAGAGGGTTGAGGTGTCTTGCCATAGTAGTTTCTCCTTTCCTTTCCGGGTGGGGTTGCGTCCCTGCCGTCTCGGCGTTCGAAAGAAGTTCCTCCTTCCACTCGGGCTACGCCCTCCCTACAGGAGGAACTTCTTTCAGCCCACAAAGATAGCACTTCCGCTATTTTTTCCACCCTCCCGTGTCTACTTTATTAATAGCAGCAAAGTAACTAATCATAATTAAACTACATGTTATTTGACGCGGGACACGGGACTTCGGGACACGGGATAAAACAAATTGTCTCGCGTCTCGTCATCATTCCGCAAAGGCGGAACTCGCGTCCAATAGGTAAACTAAATTTGCCCATTTACTTATCCGTCTTTATGCAAGCCTGAATAGGGACTCCATCCGCGATTATCATGAGATGGTTCTGGGGGATATGGAGTGAAAAGCCGAAATTTTGAGAATTTTGCGTTTTTGTGCGGAAAAAAATTTGAGGATTTTGTATTCTTCCTACAAGACGCATGCATCATTATACGCCTTTTGCAAGAAGTTCTCGTCGCGTATCACCAATGAACGTTATCTCATCTATACTAAAGACTATGCCCACAAGGAATCGGTGAAATATCTGCCTGCTTATTTGGCGTTTTTTCTATAGTCAGAATCTCTTTACTGATGTAGCCGAGTTGAAAGCCATCAACAAGCAAATCAACGCCTTGCAGGAAGAGATCGGGAAGCTGAAAGTTGCCAGCAAGCGGCACTATGGTTTCTTGATCACTTTCAGTAATTCTTTGACACTTTTCTTAAGTTTTTCTTTACAAACGAAAAAAATTCTTATTTTTGTGCTTAATTCAAACGATCATTCTATGAAGAAGATTCTACTTTTAACAATTCTGATATCCCTGTCCGTGTTGGGTATCGGGCAGGATGTCGAGACGGTGTCGGAGCGTTTCCACTACCGATACCTGAAAAAGGAACAGACGAAGGAGCAAATCCAAAAGGACAACGAGGAACGCCAGCGCAACTGGCAGGAGGAACTGGCAGCGATGAAAGCCAACCTTGCTGAAGGGCAGAAGGTGTCCGACAATGTGAAGATCGAGGTCCAGACGGATGTCCAAGACAACAATCTCATCATTTCAGTAGCATACGAGACCTTGGTGGTTGCCGATGCTGCTGACGACTACGCCCTTGGCAAATACACTATTGAGAATTCCAATGCCTGTATGTTGATGTGCAATTTTTTGAAAGACAAGCTGGAGAACGATCTTGCCGAGTACTTGAAAGAAGGTGCGAAAGTTGATGTGAAGATTACAGGCGCTACCGATGGCACGCCTATCCGCTCAAAGATTATATATAAAGGCGAATATGGCGACTTCATCGACAAGCCGATCACTTTGAACGGTTTGCCCTACAACATGACTGTGACGCAAAAAACGGGTGTCACTACCAATGGCCAACTGGCTTTCCTGCGCACCCAAGGCGTTGAAGACTTTCTGAAGACCCAGGTGGAGCCGCTAAAGCATACGGAAAACGCGTTCCAGGAATTTGCCGTTGAGAACAAGGAGAAAGGTGGAGGTTACCGTCGCGTCTCGGTGGAGATGACCATTCGCGGTGCCTTTGCCGTTGAAACAGAAAAAACCGAGAAGCCATGAAGAAGTTTACTTTATTATTGTTGGCCTGCCTTCTCATAGGCTTGCAAATGGCTGTTGCACAGCAAGACAATGTAACCAACATTCGCGCCGTGCAGAATGACAAGATGGTGACCGTCACCTACGACCTAAAGACCCGCTCCGATGTGCGCTTGCTCATTTCCATCGATGATGGAGAACATTATACTGATACAATGAAAGTTACTGGTTTTGTCAACCGCGTGATTCCTCCAGGAAAGAATCGTACTATCCGTTGGAAAGCTTTTCAGGATTTGGGCTATGGCGACTATCCATTGATTCGTTTCAAGTTCATCACCCAGGATCCTAAGCCTACCCAACCTGTTCCGGCTGTGACTCGCAAAAGTGGCATGAAAACCTTTGCTACGCTCAATGGCTCGTATGGCAGTTCAGGCATTCCGATGGTAGGTTTTACAGTTGGGCAATATGATAAGTTTGGATGGTTTGTTACCTTGATGACAGCGTTGGACTTTGACTATATGGGCTATCAAGTGGTTGACCATTGCAAAAAAGACGGCTACATCGGTGAGATTCTGCCTTTCTACAACCCGGAAAGCAAAATCAGCGCTGTTTCGGGTATGGTGGGAGGCATCATGCGACTGAATGAAATAATTTATGCCAAAGCAGGTGTGGGCTATGGTATGCGTTCCGTGGCTTGGCAGCTTTGGGAGGGCGAATATGTGACCAATGACGGCTTCTCCGCCCATGGCGTGGATGTCAGTGCAGGCCTCCTTCTTGACCTGAACCGATTTGTTCTCACCTTGGACGGTGTGACCACCAATTTCCATGTTTTCGAAGGCCGTTTGGGCCTTGGTTTTAGATTTACAAAATAATTAAACACTTGAATAACAAATAAATAATAATCAATATGAAAAAATTACACTTTATTATTCTGGCGGCGATGCTCGCCTTTGTAGGCTGTGCAAAAAAGCCTCAAGATGTCAATGTGGAACTGGTCACCGTTGAAAACGAGGTGAAGACCATTGGCTCGACCCAAGCCTATTTCGAATGTGAGTTCGAATACCTCAACGAAATCACTAAGGCTTTGTTGGTCTATTGCGAAGACGACCAATTGAAGTATGCCCAGACCTCAAAACTTGAATATGTTGACGGCAAGTGGCTGACTCAAATGAATTACCTTGAGAAGAAGACCAAGTACTATTACAGGTATGAGTTCTACAACGGTTATAACCTGATGTGGACGGAGATTTTCAATTTCACTACTTCAGATCAACAAGACAAACCGACTGTGGAAACGGTAGCTGCTAGCAATATCACGATGAATTCGGCTTCGGTAGAATGTAATGTTACAACGGACGGTGGCTCATTTGTAACGGAGCGTGGTATTTGTTACAGCAGGTTTGAGAATCCTTCTTTGTCAGATTCAGTACGTTATGCTGGAACGGGTATCGGACGCTACACCTGCGAGATGACTAACTTAACCAATGCCACTACATACTATATCCGTGCTTTTGCTACCAACAGCGAAGGAACGAGTTTTGGCGATGTGATTACGGTGCGTACTGTTGAGCATCCCATGCTCCCGACGGTTACCACGGATGAGGTTTCCGATATCACCCTCAACACGGCAGTTTGTGGTGGCAATGTGCTCAGCGATGGTTTTGCAGCAATCACGGAAAGAGGCATTTGCTATGCTACGCACGAAGAGCCGACCGTATTTGACTATAAAGTGGCTGGTGGTGAAGGCTTGGGCTTGTTCCAATGCCGTATGTCAGGCTTGGAGACCCTCACCACTTATTATGTACGTGCTTATGCCAGAAACAGTGAAGGCTATGCCTACGGTAACGAGGTGACCTTCGTGACGGCCGATGAAACCTTCCTGCCAGAAGTGATTACTCATGAGGTTACTGACTTCAACCATTTCTATGCTGTAGGTGGCGGAGAGGTGGTATCCAATGGAGGACTTGATATTATCGAACGCGGTATTTGTTGGAGCACATCGCCCAATCCTACCACGACGGGCAACAAATTGACTGCTGGAACGGGCATGGGCGAGTTTGAGTGCCGTATGATGTGCTTGTTTGGCAATACTACTTATTATGTCCGCGCTTTTGCCGCTAATGAGGCAGGTATGAAATACGGCAATGAGGTTACCTTTACCACCTTGCCGCATCCAAATATGGCTCCTGAAGGTGCGATACCTTCGTTGTTCTCTATTAGCGAGACACAACAGGTGTTCTTCTCTCAGGGCAATTTGCAATACCAGGCCTCTTCTAATACTTGGCGATTTGCGGAACACCAATATGATATTGTGGGAGGAACATGGGAAGACTGGGAAGGCTCACATGAATCAGGCAATGTTTATGCAAATGGTGTGAAATGCAATAACAATGAGATCTCACCTACCTATTCTGGCTGGATTGATCTCTTCGGATGGGCTACTTCTGGTTGGAACAACAATAACCATTATTATCATCCGTATGATTACGAGTCTACAGGTTGGACTGTAGATGGTTTTGGCTATGGTTATTGGGATGGAGAGTATGCCAACTATTCCATGATTGGTGATCAAGCTAATCTCGATTGGGGTGTATATAATGCTATTAGCAATGGAGGTAATGTACCAGGATCTTGGAGAACATTAACTAGTAACGAATGGGATTATGTAATGAGCTACCGTCAAAATGCCACATACAAACGATCAAGGGCTACTGTTCGGGGGACAACGGGATTTATCTTGTTGCCCGATGCTTGGATTTTACCACAAGGTGTCGCATTTACTGCCAATGCTGCTGATTATGAGACCAACAATTATGATGCTGCACAATGGACTCTTCTGGAAAACTCGGGTGCAGTATTCTTCCCAACAGCAGGTTCCCGTGATTTTGAAGAAAGCACAATTAGGTATAATGTAGGAAGTGAATCCTATTGGTCCTCATCCCACTGGGCATCATCATCATACGATTCTAATGAATCAGCAGGAACGGCATATTTTGGAGGTTTTTGGACATCATCTTCTTACAGAAGAACGGGACTCCCTGTCCGTCTTGTGCAGAATTACTAATCCCTAAACGCGTAAAGCCAAGGAGGGAGCAAAAGCCCTCCTTGGCTTTTCATAATAAACGATATAAAATGAAATCAAAAGGCTTAATCATAGGAATGTGCCTGTTGCTCGTGGCGTTTGTGGCCTGCAAGAAGGACAACGAAAACGGTGGTGGCAACGAAGGCAACGAGCAGATAACTGAAGGTAGCCTAATGGGTTTGTTCTCGGTGGGCAACGGAAAGACTGTGCGCTTCTCAAAGGGTAACTTACAGTATCAGGCTTCAACGGACACTTGGCGTTTCGCGGAACATCAATACGACTGCATCGGCAGCACTAACAGCAACATCAGCCTATTCTATCAGGGTTGGGTGGATTTGTTCGGCTGGGGCACTAGCGGCTACAACGACGTGAAGCCCTGGCTCATTGATTACGACATGGAAGCCAATAGCATCACCGGTTCAAATTATGATTGGGGTCTAAACAACGCCATCTCCAATGGCGGCAACAAGGCAGGTTTGTGGCATTTGCTCACCATAGATGAATGGGGATATATAGTCCACAGCCGCAACGGCTCTCGCTTTGCCAAGGCCACCGTTAACAACGTGCGCGGCCTTTTGCTCCTTCCCGACGGATGGAGCACGGCCACATACGCCTTAAATGCTATCAATGACGCGCAAGGTGGATATGAAAGCAACTATATCTCTGCAACCGATTGGAGCGACATTCTAGAAGCCAACGGTGTGGTATTTCTGCCCTGTGCAGGCATACGCGAAGGCACTTCGGTGAATTATGTGAATGGATTTGGCCGCTACTGGTCATCCACCTATATCGAGAAAGCCCGCAGCCTATTCATTCACCAAAGCGACATGCGCCCCGAAGGGGCAGATTACCATTGGGGGCTTGCTGTGCGGTTGGTGCAGGATGTAAAGTGAAAGAATCATGAATTCTGAAGCAATGTAGAGACGCGCCATGGCCCGTCTCTACATTTTTTATTATAGTTTCGCCATCACCTTCAGCAACTGCTCGCCCAAGCCGATGGTGTAGCCCTGCTTCATGAACACCACCTCGCTGTTGGCGTTGGCGATGAGGAAGATGGGGCGGACGTCGGGGTTGAGGTGCATGCATTCGATGATTTCGTCGCGGGTGGAGCCGTCGTCGATGCCATAGACAATGCCTTCGGGTAACTCGCTGAAGTTCTTCAACTTGAATTTGTCATATTCCTCTTTGCTGCTGAAGATGAAAATCATCGGCAGACCACTGTCCTCGAAGTTTTTGCGGAAGGCGGCAATGTCCTGCATGGCGTGGGTGGTAGGCTCGCTGCCTTGGTCCAGATAGCCGAGGATGAAATAGTCGTTGCCCATCAATAGCCTTGGGTTGCCGTCTTCGCCCGTCTCAGGGTCGGTGAAATGGATGTCGGCGTAGAAGCAACCGATGACGTGGACGTCGTGGTCGGCTTCGCGCAAAATGAGGTTCACTTGTGTGGTCTTGTCGGCCTCAATGCTGAAGAACTCGCTGTGGGTCAGCGCTGTGCCATCTTCCAGACGTGTGCCTGCCGTGAGGATGTAATAACCCTCGTCCAAAGGTGTGGGATGCTCAAAAGCGGAGAGCATCATGCCATCGTCAATGCCAGGGTCTTTAGCGTCGTAAGCTAAGAGGCGGAAACTCGTGCCGTCAAACTTCTTTATGCTGAAATGTGTGTAGTATTTCGGGTCGGCAACGGAAGCGATGGGGTAGTATTGGATGTCCAAGTATCCCACGGCGGCATTGGTAGGCTCAGCAGCTTCGAAGTCCACATTGGTCCACTCTTTGTCGAAGTATTGCACATTGCCATTCACGGGGTTGATTTGTGCGGCGATGCCCAAACTGCGTGCCATGCTGACAAAGAAGATGTCGCGCGAATGGCGGTCGGCCTTGCGGGCTTTCAACACGCCCAAAGGAGAGATAGGAATGCGCTGTAAGGCCAGGTTGTCGTCAGCTTTGATGTTGTTTTTCACCCAATCTACCAACAATGCGGGATTGTCGCGATATTGCCGTCTCTCCGCTTCGGGGAAGAACTCGGAAAAGGTCTTGCGGTAAGGCACAATCATTTCATTGCTCACTCTAGGACTGAGAATGTACTGTGCATAGAGCTCAGGCGGCATGGAGATGATGGATTGCTCGAGACCAGGTGTGTTGTCAAAATGGTCTTTGAGCACTTCAAGGCTGACATCGCGCAAGTCTTTGTCGGAGATGTTGCTGAGCAGCTCTACAGCTTTGATTTCTTGGCCTTTGTCTTGGGCGTATTTCACGAAATCGGCGATGGTCTGCCAGTTGCCCCAAGTCTTCTCGTAAATGCGGCACAAAGTTTTGTTGCCCGTATTCATGATCACGTCCATCTGTGCTTTTTTGCACTCTGATATGTAGGCATTGCGCAACGAGTCTTCAAAGGCTGTGCGGCGGTCGTTTTCTGCACGCATTTCAGTCGTCACCTCGGGCAAGACGCTGGTCGGGGCAGGTGGTACCATGTCGAACTCAAAGATGTCGTTTTGGCCTTGTTCATGGTCAAGGGTGATGGTGATGTTGTCTTTCTCGCCCGACTTGAACACTTGAAAACCGAACTTGCCATCCTTGGCGGCGTAGGCCATCATGCAACCCAAGCCCGAGGTGAGCCAAGTCTGCCCGTTCTCGTCTGTAGTTTTTGTAACGACAGTGCAGAACTCGGCATAGTTGTAGATCTTGAACTCCACGGGCAAGTTGGCTTGTGGCTTGCCGTCCATGTCTATGACGGTGAAGGTGGTTTTGGCAGTCTTACCGTAGTTGTCCACTACGTTGATTTCCGTGTAGTTGGCACTACGGCTGATGACCTCCTCGGGGCCGTCGTAGTCACCGAAGACGCGGGTGTGTAATAATAAGGTACGTGAAGCGGGCTCGTTGAACCATCCCAAGTCGAGGACGGGCTCAGGCTCGCAGGCACCAAGAAAGTGCCATTGTCCGTTCACCCAAGCCTCCACCCAAGCGTGGTTGTCGTCGCAGTGCGCCCAGCGAGGGGTATACACTTGTCTTGCTGGGATACCCACGGTGCGCAAGGCGGTCACCAGCAGTGTCGACTCCTCGCCGCAGCGTCCCCATGAGGTCTTGATGGTGGCCATAGGCGCACTGGTGCGGCTATCGCTGCCCTTGTAGTTGACATGCTCGTGACACCAATGGTTCACTTCGAGGACGGCATCGTATAAAGAAAGGTCTTTCACGCGCATTTTCAGCTCCTCATAATAGGTGGCGCGGAAGCCGTCGAGGTTCTCGTTGTTGACGCGCACGGGCACCACGAAATGCTTGAACTCTCGCTCGGGGATGCTGTCGCCCCATGGCATTTCCTGTTTGGCGAGGAAGGCATAGTGGACGCACTCGCGGTAATAGTCCTCGGTGTAGTCCACGCTATCGCCGAGCGGCATGTATTGGTAAAGGAATTCCAAGGCTGCTTTTTCGTTGAAAGCCATTTTCTTTTCGGTTGAGCAGGCGGAAAAGAGGAGGGCAGAAAGAGCAAATAAAGTAAGGAAGATGTTTTTCATAGATGGATTATTTTGTGCAAAGGTAGTAATTAATGCAAAAAAAGGTGGTAAACCTACCACCTTTTCGACAACATTTTGTTTCATTATCATGCCATAAACTCTTCCAAAGAGGAGAACAGAATCTCTTTCAATTCCTCTTTGTGTTCAGGCGTGGTCTGCGTGAACAGGAATCCCCAGATGCTCATGGCGGGATTCATGATGTCGCGGGTTTCCAAAACGCCGTGGAAGTGCCGCTTGATTCGCTCGAAGTCCAAGGCGCGGTTGGTATCGTAAGGCTTGTCCAAGACGATGAAACTGAACACATCGTTCTCGATGCCGTTCCACATGGTGGCATAGTCGGGACGAATGCCTTCGAAATAGCACTGTACAGGCAATAAGTGGCAGGTGTGACACGTCAGGTCGTTGAGGCACATGCCGGCGAAACGCAGCGGGTTGACCTCGATCGGGATGGCGCGACCCGTGTTTTTGTCGACGCGGAACTCCACGTGCATGGGGAAGTTCTTCAATCCGAGTACGCCGTTTAGGTCGATGCAGAACTGGTTGAAGGCGGGATAGTTGGCCTCGAAGATCTGCTTGCTCATGCAGTAGAGGCGGTCGCTTACATCGGTCTCGTTCTTGAAGATATGGTGGAAAATGTTGATGATGTTGGGCTTGCCCTCGGCATCATAATAGGCATCTACTGCATATTCCTCGCCTTCGATGAACTGCTCGAGTACGAACTTTTCGCTACGCACCACGGTCTCGGGGAACACGGCGCATTGCTTGGCGAAGTTTTGGTCGATGTCGTCCAAGGCGGCCTGCCATTCAGCCTTGTTGCGAACGATATACACGCCCACGCTGAGGAAGCCCACTGCAGGTTTCAGCACTAAGGGCAAGGGCAACTCGTCGGGGTTGAGGCTGCGCAAGGCTTTCATCTCAACCTCTTTGTAATAGAAGTCGGGATAGATTTGCTGGCAGATGCGGCGGAAAGTGGCCTTGTCCTTCAATATCTTTACCTTCTTCACCAGCTCCGACTCGGGCAGCTGGGCATAGAGCCACACCAAGGCGTTCTCGGAAACGGCATACAACTGATGGCTTTGTTCATATTTCTCGACGAAAGCCTTGTCGTCCAAAAGGTTTAGGTGATGGCCTTGCTGTTTCAGCACCTCGGCCATGTCGTTATGTAAAACGGGGATTTGTTTCTCTTCCAAATAGGCCACCAATGGGGCGGAAACGTATGGTTTTTCTAAAATGATCATGGTTTAATTATTATTGCGTGGTTTGTAGAGACGCGGCGCGCCACGTCCCTACAAGGATGGTTCTATCTAATAATATTCTGTGTCCTGTCGGGTCCGTACGAAACGAATTTGATCGGCACACCGACGTAATCCTCAATGAATTTAATATAGTCTTCCAGTTTCTGTGGAATCTTGCCTTCTATTTTCTGTTGCCAGCCGGGAATCTCAGTGTAGACGGGTTCCATGGTTTCGGTACAGGCGGCAAAAGGCAGGTGCTTGGTCTCTTGTCCGTTGTAACGGTAGGCGGTGGCGACTTTCAAGGTCGCGAAGTCGTCCATGACATCAGATTTCATCATCATCAGGTCGGTGACTCCGCTGAGCATGACGGCATATTTCAGGGCGGGCAGGTCGAGCCAGCCGCAACGGCGCGGACGGCCAGTAGTCGCACCAAACTCGTGTCCATTTTGGCGGAGCATCTCACCGGTTTCATCGAACAATTCAGTGGGGAAGGGACCTGTGCCCACGCGGGTGCAGTAGGCTTTGAAGATGCCGTACACCTTGCCAACTCTGCTTGGAGCAACGCCCAAACCGGAGCATACGCCAGCAGCGATGACATTTGAGGAGGTTACGAAAGGATAGCTGCCGAAGTCCACGTCGAGCATGGAGCCTTGAGCACCTTCGGCCAGCACCTTCTTGCCGTTGTCAAGAGCGTCGTTGATGAAATACTCGCCATCGACGAACTGGTATTGCTTCAGGTATTCGATGCCTTCAAACCACAACTTCTCGTACTCGGCGAAGTCGAGGCCGTCGAGTTGGAAGCCCTGCATCTCGAAGCCGAGGCCTGCGATTTGTTGCAGATGGGCCTTCTTCAGGTTCTCGTATTTCTCGCGGAAGTCATCGGAGTTGATGTCGCCGATGCGCAGGCCTCTGCGAGCGGTCTTGTCGGTATAGGTCGGGCCAATGCCTTTCAGCGTGGTGCCGACTTTCATCTTACCTAATGCCTTTTCATTAGCGGCATCCATGGCGCGGTGCGTGGGCAGGATGAGATGGGCGCGGTTGGCAATCATCAAGGTTTTACGTAGGTCGAAGCCAGCTTCGCGCAGGCCTTCAATCTCACCTTTTAATATATGCGGCTCGATGATGACGCCGTTGCCGATGAGGTTGACGCAACCTGGAGTCAAAACGCCTGAAGGAATGTTGTGCAACACGAATTTCTTGCCTTCAAACTCAATGGTATGACCGGCATTGGGACCGCCTTGGAAACGGCAAACGATGTCATAATTCGGGGTGAGGGCGTCGACCACCTTGCCTTTGCCCTCGTCGCCCCATTGTAAGCCGAGGAGTATGTCTAGTTTGTTCATATTTTTTTTGCTTTCAGCTTTCAGCTCTTAGCAATCAGCTTTCAGCAGGCTAAACCTAGCTGATAGCTGACTGCTGATGGCTGACAGCCAATTATTAACTATCAATTCTTCTTGTGTCCATAAAATATCAACGAATGATGCGTAATCTCAACACCCAACTGCTCCTCAATCGATCTTTGGATCTCAAGCAAACGCGGGTCGCAAAACTCCATGACGGTCTCCGTCTCCAAGTCGATGAAATGGTCGTGTTGGCGGAACTTGTAGGAGCGCTCGTATTGTGCGCAGTTGTGCCCAAACTGGTGCTTGATGACAAGCCCACAGTCTAGGAGGAGGTCGATGGTGTTGTATAGTGTAGCCCTACTGACGCGGTACTTGTTGTCTTTCATCTGGTTATACAGCGAGTCGATGTCGAAGTGCCCGTTAGTCGAGTAAATCTCCTTCAGGATGGCAAAGCGCTCGGGGGTCTTGCGCAACTTCCTCCGCTGTAGGTAATCGATGAATAACTTCTTGACAGCCAGATAGGTATTGTCAAATGAGTCTTTCATTTTTCTAGTCGTGATGTTGGCGCAAAGATAAGTATTTTTTCAGAACAATTCTAAATAATACGCATTATTTTTAAATGTTCTTGCGCACCACTTTCTGTATCTCCTTCAACTGGTTCAGTTTGGCCATCAGGTCGTCAAGTTCCTTGGTGTTATGCACATAGATGGAGATGGTGGCTTCCACCACGTCCTGCTTGGCTTCCATGTGGAGCGAGTGCAGGTTGAGTTGCATCTCGTTGGAGAGCAGGTTGGTCATACGGTTGAGCAGTCCCTTGGTGTCCAAAGCCGTGATTTTCAGCTCGGCGAGGAAGGCAATTTCACTCTTGGGTTGCCATTTGGCCTTCACGATGTTGTTGCCGAAACGTGACGAGAGTTGGATGGCCTTGGGGCAGTTGCTCCTGTGGATTTGCAAAGGCTCGCCAGGGAAACTGAAGGCAATGACATCGTCGCCTGGGATGGGGTTGCAGCAGGTCGACACATTGAAGTCGAACTCACCAGAGGTGGTGATGGACGGCGTTTCGTCCTTATCCTTGCTACTGTTGCCCAAGAGGCCGAAGGTGATGTAACGCACAAAGCTACCATTCGACTGTGGCTTCAGCACACTGCGGATAAGACGCTCGTCGATTTTGCCTATGGCCACATTGTAATAAAAGTCGATAGTACTGGTCAGCTTTTCAGCTGCCATCACTTCGTTGCGGTTGACTTTCGAGGGCTCCATATCGAGTTTCTTCATGATGGCCTCGTACTTCTGCTCGCCTTCTTCGCGGAAAGTGCGGCGGTATTCCTTGATGCCGCTCTTGAGGCGCGACTTGGCTGTGGCAGTGGCGAGGAACTCGAACCATTTCTCTTGCGGGTGTTGCGACTCGGAGGTGATGATCTCTACTTGGTCGCCTTTGGTGAGCTTGCGGTCGAGTTGCGCCAGCTGGTTGTTGACGTTGGCTGCGATGCTGTGGTCGCCGATTTCGCTGTGGATATTATAGGCGAAGTCGAGCACGGTGGAGCCTTTGGGCAGCGTGATCATCTTGCCCTGCGGCGTGAAGACGTAGATCTCGTCGGAGAAGAGGTCAAGCTTGAAGTTGTCGACAAACTCGATGGCGTTGTCTGACTCGCTTCCGATGAGGTCCTGGGCTTTCTTCAGCCATTCGTCGAAGCCGCTTTCGGTCTTGTCGTCGTCGGTCTTGTATTTCCAATAGGCAGAGAAGCCCTTCTCGGCAATCTCTTCCATGCGTTCGCTGCGAATTTGCACCTCCACCCAGTTGCCGGTCTGACCCATCACCACGGCATGCAGACTCTCATAGCCATTGGCTTTCGGGAACGAGATCCAGTCTTTCAGCTTCTTGGTGTAGGGACGGTAGCAGTTGGTGAGCACGGCATAAATCTTCCAACACTCCAGGCGTTCCTGCTCTTTCGGGCAGTTGGTGATGAGGCGGACGATGAAGGAACCATAGAGGTCTTCAAAAGCCAACTCCTTGTCCATCATGCGCTTCCAGACCGAGTTGACCGAGCGTTCCTTGATCTCGGCTCTGGCTTTGATGCCATTCTTGGCCAATTCGGCCTCTATGGGTGAGATGAAGTCGCGCAGTTCGCCCATGCGTTTGCCGCGCACGTCGTCCATGCGTTTGCGGATGTTGTAATAGATGGTGGGGTTGGTATATTTCAGCGACAGGTCTTCCAACTCGATTTCGATGGCATGGAGGCCGAGGCGGTAGGCGAGGGGTGCATAAATATAGGTGGTCTCCGAGGCAATCTTCAGCTGCTTGTGCTTGGGCATCGAGTCCAAGGTGCGCATGTTGTGGAGGCGGTCGGAGAGCTTGATGAGCACCACACGGATGTCGTACGACAGCGAGGAGATGACCTTCTTGAAGTTCTCGGCCTGGGCGCTCTCGGCACCTTCGAGGTTAGCGAATTTGGTGAGGCCGTCCACCACGCGTGACACTTTCTCGCCAAACATCTCGCGGATGTCATCAAGGGTGTATTTCGTGTCTTCCACCACGTCGTGCAGCAGGGCGCAGATGATGGAAGTGCGTCCCAGCCCAATATCGTGGGCGGCAATAGTAGCCACCTCAATGGGATGATAGATATAAGGTTCGCCCGAGCGGCGGCGTTGGTCCTTGTGTGCCTCACAGGCAAAATAAAACGCCTTGTCGACCATTTCCAGGTCGGCGGCTTCCTTGCGCGTCTGCCAGGCGTCGATGAGGCGCTGGTGTCGTCGCTCGATTTCTTCTTTCTCTTCTTTGGAATAAGTGTCGGGTAAAATAGGCGTCATAGGCAATCGTCTTTTTCAGACCGCAAAATTAGGGATAATCCTTTGTATCGATGGCTTTTTTAGCGCAATTTTTTGAAGGTTTAGGTGGATTTTTTGGAAAATTTGTATATTTGCCCCATCATCAATCGATAAAATCATGGAAGGATACAAGAAATGCCCTTACTGCGGCGAGGAAATCCCTGAGAATGCCGCGAAATGTATGTATTGCACAGCTTGGCTGACGGGACCACAGGCCGAACAAACTGCCAGAAATGCGGAAATGCCACCTCAACAACCGAGATACCAGGGCGGCACTCCGACGACCAACGTGTATGTCAATGCGACTCCAGCTCAAGCTGTAGCTTCCCACCCCCAACCCGTGAGACAGAAAAACGGACCTGGGAGCGCAGGTCTCGTGCTATCCATACTCGGTTTGGTGTTGTGTTGGGTGCCTGTTGCGAATCTCATTTTATGGTTCCTTGGCCTCCTGTTCTCGTTTATCGGTATGTTCAAGCGCCCCAAAGGGAAGGCTATCGCCGGTCTGGTGATTTCTATTGTATGTCTGGTGACCCTTATCGTGCTTTTCTCTGTTTTAGGGAATGCATTTCTCGAATCTGACATTTTTGACGAGCTGTTCTATTATTAAACAAAATGCCAGCGCTTTTCGTGCGTTTTTCTGAAGCTGCAAACGAAATTTTTCCTATTTTTGCAGCCCAATGAAAAACATCCGAAATTTTTGCATCATAGCCCATATCGACCATGGTAAATCTACCTTGGCCGATAGGCTTTTGGAACTGACTCATACGCTCAACGACAAAGAACTCGTCGACCAGGTCTTGGACGACATGGATCTTGAGCGCGAGCGTGGCATCACCATCAAGAGCCACGCCATCCAAATGAAATATAACTACAAGGGCGAGGAATACACCCTCAACCTCATCGATACTCCCGGCCATGTCGACTTCTCCTATGAGGTGTCGCGCAGCATCGCGGCTTGCGAAGGCGCTCTGCTGGTGGTAGATGCCACGCAAGGTATTCAGGCCCAGACGATTGCCAACCTTTATTCAGCTCTTGAACATGACCTCGAAATCATCCCCGTGATGAACAAGATCGACATGGACAGTGCCATGGTTGACATCGTGGAGGACCAGATGGTAGACCTGCTGGGTTGCGACCCTTCAGAAATTTTAAAGGTTAGTGCCCGTACGGGTGAAGGTGTGCCCGCCGTGCTCGATGCCATTGTTGAACGCATTCCTTGTCCCAAAGGCGACCCCGAAGCTCCACTTCAAGCCCTCATCTTCGATTCTGTGTTTAACTCGTTCCGTGGTATCATCGCCTATTTCCGTATCATGAACGGCACGATGCACACCAACGACTTGGTGAAGTTCTTCGCTACGGGTAAGGAATACAACGCGGACGAAATTGGTGTACTACAACTGAAGCAAGTGCCTAAGAAAGAGCTTTCCGCAGGCGATGTGGGTTACATCATCTCGGGCATCAAGACCTCGAAGGAGGTCAAGGTGGGCGACACCATCACACATGTCGAAAGACCTTGTGCCGAGCCAGTGGCGGGCTTCGAGAATGTGAAACCCATGCTGTTTGCGGGTATCTATCCCGTCGACGCGGACGATTACGAAGAACTACGAGCTTCGTTGGAAAAGTTGCAACTCAATGACGCTTCCCTCGTTTGGGAGCCTGAATCGTCAGCGGCCTTGGGCTTTGGCTTCCGTTGTGGCTTCTTGGGCCTTTTGCACATGGAGATTGTTCAGGAGCGCCTCGACCGCGAGTTCGACATGGACGTCATCACTACGGTGCCTAATGTCTCGTTCAAGTGCTTCAAGACCGACGGTGAGATGATTGAGGTGCACAATCCCAGTGGACTGCCCGAGGTGACGAAGATTGACCACATCGAGGAACCATATATTCTAGCGCAAATCATTTCGAAGAACGACTTTACCGGTCCCATCATGACGCTCTGCATCGACCGTCGTGGCGTGCTGAAGAATCAGGTCTACCTCTCCACCGACCGCGTGGAACTGACCTTCCAGATGCCGCTGAGCGAAATTGTCTTCGACTTTTACGACAAACTGAAATCCATCTCGAAGGGCTATGCTTCCTTCGACTATCATATCGCCGGTTATCAGGATGCTGACTTGGTGAAACTCGACATTATGCTCAACGGTGAGTCCGTCGACGCCTTGTCCACCTTGATTCACCGCGGCCATGCCTACGACTTCGGTCGCCGCATGTGCGAGAAATTGAAGGAATTGATTCCTCGTCACCAGTTCGACATCGCCATTCAGGCCGCCATTGGTGCGAAGATTATTGCCCGCGAGACGGTGCGACAGGTACGCAAGGACGTGACGGCGAAGTGCTATGGTGGTGACGTCTCCCGTAAGCGCAAGCTGCTCGAGAAACAAAAGGCTGGTAAGAAACGCATGCGTCAAATCGGCAACGTCGAGGTGCCGCAGTCGGCGTTCCTTGCAGTGTTGAAATTGGATTAGCGGTCCCTGAGCCACTCGAAGGGCCGTCTTAATTAACGGTGCTTCGACGAGCTCAGCAACCTGCCCCAACTAACAACTGAATAACTGAACAACTGATAACTGAATGACCGACCTCCAATATCAAATAGCATTGACATTACTTCCTGGTATCGGTGATATCAGCGGGAAGAAATTCGTGCAGTATTGCGGTAGCGCCGAGGCCATCTTCAAGGAGACGCGTAAGTCACTGGAGAAGATCACAGGTATGCGAGAGGCCTCCATCGACGCCATCTGCAAGCCCGAGGAATACCTGAAAAGGGCAGAGGAGGAGATTGAATTTGTTGAGAAGAATGGCATTCAGCCCTTGTTTTTCCTTGATTCCGACTATCCGCGCCGGCTGTCACAATGCGATGATGCCCCGATGATGCTGTATTACAAAGGCAAGGCTAACCTCAACGCCAACCGCGTGGTGGCTATCGTTGGCACACGTAACATCACGGAATACGGCAAGGAGAACTGCAATCAGTTGGTGGAGGATTTGAAGGGGGACAATGTTCTGATTGTAAGTGGATTGGCATACGGAGTTGACACTTGTGCGCACAAGGCGTCTGTAAAAAAAGGCATCCCTACGGTAGGTGTGATGGGCAGTGGTATGCAGCAGATCTATCCTACGCCCAACAAAAAGTTGGCTGCCGATATGGTGGAGCAGGGTGGCGGCATCCTGACGGAGTGCATGAGTGGCACCCTGCCCGATCGCGAGAACTTTCCGCGCCGCAACCGCATCATCGCGGGCATGGCCGATGCCGTGGTAGTCATCGAGTCGGCGATGAAAGGCGGCTCTCTGATTACGGCCGATTTGGCCAATTCATACAGTCGCGATGTATTTGCCTATCCCGGGCGTGTGATGGATATCTACAGCCAAGGCTGCAACTACCTCATCCGCACCAATCGCGCCCACCTCATGGAGAGCGTGCTCAACCTGCGTTATATCATGCGCTGGGACTCAGAGTCGAAGAGCGAGAAACAGACGGCTTTGTTCCGCGAGTTCACCGCTGAGGAAAAGCTGGTCATGGATTGCTTCGGCGCGAATGCCATGGTCAGTCTCGATGACATTATCGTGAAGACCGAGCTACCGACCACGAAAATCGCAGCCATTCTGTTGACCTTGGAATTTGACGGCGTGCTGATGGCATTGCCGGGAAAAAGATACCAGAAATGTTAGGCAAGGTCATCAAATCGACGGGCAGCTGGTACATCGTCCTCGACGAAGAGGGACGGCAGTGGGAGTGTCGACTGCGCGGCAAGATCCGTTTGGACGGTATCCGCTCCACTAATCCCGTGGCTGTGGGTGACAATGTGCAGTTTGAGCAGGAGCCTGGCAAGGACACGGGTGTCATCAAGAAGATCGAGCCGCGCGATAATGTGATTGTGCGTCAGTCGGTTAACCTGAGCAAGGCCTCTCATATCATCGCTGCCAATGTGGATTTGGCCATCGTGGTGGCTACTATCGCCCAGCCGCGCACTTCCACGGGTTTCATCGACCGTTTTCTGGTCACTGCAGAAGCCTATCACATCCCTGCTGCGCTGATTTTCAACAAGTGCGACCTATACACTGACGAGCAGATAGGGGAGATGTGCGTGTTAATGGAATACTATCAAAACCTTGGCTATACCTCTTTCGGTGTTTCGGCCAAGACGGGTTTTCAAATCGACCAGTTGAAGGCCTTGATGCAGGATAAGATATGCCTCTTCTCGGGCCATTCCGGTGTGGGTAAGTCGGCACTTGTGAATGCCCTTGACCCCTTGTTGAATGTCCGTATCGGTGAGATTTCCGATTACCACGAAAAAGGCAAGCATACCACCACTTTTGCCGAGATGCACCATCTTGATTTCGGTGCTTGGATTGTGGATACTCCCGGCATCAAGGAGTTTGTGCTGTATGACCTTGAGAAAGAGACTTTGGCGCAGCGTTTCCCCGAGATGCGCAATTTGATGAGCGAGTGCCGTTTCGCCAACTGTACTCATACACATGAACCAGGCTGTGCAGTGAAAGCAGCTGTTGAAAACGGAGATATCGCTGACTGGCGTTATGTGAATTACATCCGCATGATGACTGACGAAAGCCATGATTCAGTAAAAGAAGAAGGATTGTAGGGACGCATCGCATGCGTCCGGTAATAATGACGCATCGCATGCGTCCGGTAAATAATGACGCATCACATGCGTCCGCAAAAACGAACGAATATGAAAACCATCGCCCTGTTTGGAAAAACCATCGCCCCTGAGAATGGGGAATATATGCGTCAATTATTCAAGAAATTGGCCGATAATCAAGTAGAAATCGTTGTTTACCAACTATTTGCAGACATTGTCGCTGCCTACATCCCCGTAGGCGTTCAATTCACAGTCTTCCATTCCCATGAAGACCTGAAGGCAGACCTGCTGTTCTCCATCGGCGGCGACGGTACCATCCTCGACACGGTGCCCTTCGTGCTCAATTCGGGCATTCCAGTGGTGGGCATCAATATGGGGCGCTTAGGTTTCCTCTCCAGCATTTCCAAAAACGAGATTGACATGGCGGTCAATAGCGTGCTCACGGGCGATTACTCCGTGGAGCAGCGCACCCTCCTTGAGTTGGTCTCGCCCGAGAAAGTTTTCGACGACGTGAAATATGCCCTCAATGAGTTGAATGTCATCCGTAATCCAGAGCATAGCCTGTTGGCTATCAAGGTATTTGTTGACGATATCTATCTCAATACCTATTGGGGTGACGGCATCCTGTTGGCCACACCGACGGGTTCTACGGCCTACTCACTGAGTGCCGGTGGCCCCATCATTGCACCCAATGCAAAAAACTTTGTCATTACTCCCATTGCCACGCACAATTTGACGGTGCGTCCCGTGGTCATCCCCGACGACAGCACCATCCGCATCCAGGTGGAAGGGCGCGAGAAGGAATTTGTCTTCAGCATGGACTCAAGGAGTTGTACCTTAGATACTTCCGTGCAACTGGAGGTGCGTAAGGCTGGTTTCTGCCTCAACTTGGTCAGGATGCGCGGCGAGGACTTTTTTGGCACCATCCGCAACAAGTTGATGTGGGGCAAAGACAATAGAAATTGATTTCTGTCGTTTTCATTAGAAAAATTCGTAATTTTGCAGTTTTGAATTATGATTAGAAGACTTCGTTTCTTATTGATATTGAGCTGCTTGGCTATTTTTGTCCAAGCCAATGCCCAATTTGACGACCCCAAGACGCTTGAAATCGGTCCTCATGCCGGCGTGAGTTACTATATGGGTGATCTTAACCCTACCTTGCCTTTTGCCATGCCGCAGCTGGAATACGGCGGCGTAATGCGTTTCAACTATAACAACCGTTGGACTTTCCGCGCCGACTATTCTTATCTCACCGTGAAGGGTGATGATGCAATCATCAAATGGCGTCCCGAACGAGGCCTGAACTTCACGAGCAAGATCCATGACCTTAGCTTTGTGGCAGAATTCAATTTCTTGGAATACTATACTGGCAACCCGAAAAGAAATGTCTCGCCTTATATCTTTGGCGGCATTTCGGTGTTCTATTATACGGCTTATGCCACGGTCGGCGATACCTTGATTGACCTTAGCGACCACCTGACCGAACCTGCTCCAGCCGATCCCAAATGGTACGACAAGGCTTTTGGCAAGACAAGTCCAATAGGCATATCCATCCCTTTCGGCATGGGTGTGAAACTCGCTCTATCGAAGCACATGGCTGCTACGGTGGAATGGCGCATGCAGAAAACCTTCACGGACTACCTCGACGATGTGGCCACAGTGTATCCTGCCGATGACCGCCATGCTACTGTTATTATTGATGGCATGTATTATGACCTTACAGACCCTACGGCTACACCGTCTGGAATACCCGTGAATTCACAAGGGCATCCCACGGATGATCCCAATGGAAGCTATACTGAAAACCAGCAACGTGGCAACTCTGCTTTCAACGATTGGTTCGGCATGGCGCGTGTGTCACTAACTTGGAAATTCAACCTGCCCGACGGAAGGGGTTGTAACTTAAGCAAATTCTAACTATGGAACTGAAAGACCAACTGATGCAACAAATCGACCGCGAACGCTTGCCACAGCATGTTGCGATTATCATGGATGGTAACGGGCGTTGGGCCAAGGAGAGAGGAAAAGCACGCCTTTTTGGACATCAAAGTGCCATACAGTCGGTGCGCGAGGTGTCGGAGGGATGCGCAGAGTTGGGCGTTGGATACCTGACCTTGTATGCTTTTTCCACTGAGAACTGGAACCGTCCCTTGGCTGAAGTCAGCGGATTGATGTCGCTGCTGGCCACCACCATTACAAAAGAGGTGGTAACAATGAACAAGAACAGCATCAAGTTGAATGCCATCGGCGACTTGAAGAGCCTTCCCAAAGCCAATTACGATCAGTTGATGCAAGCCATTGAGGACACGAGCAGCAATACCCGTATGACTTTGACTTTGGCCTTGAGCTACTCCGGCCGTTGGGACTTGAAGCAAGCTTCGCAACGCATGGCTCAAGATGTGGCTGCGGGTAAACTGACTCCCGATGCCATCGACGATGCGACAATTTCGTCTTACCTTTCCACCTATAATATGCCCGACCCTGAGTTACTCATTCGTACCAGTGGCGAGGAACGCATCAGCAACTTCCTGTTGTGGCAGTTGGCTTATTCCGAGCTTTATTTCACGTCCAAGTACTGGCCTGACTTCCGCAAGGCCGACTTATACGAGGCGATTTTGAACTATCAACACCGTGAACGTCGCTTCGGGAAGACGAGCGAACAAGTGAACACAAAATGATTGAATGATATTATGCGATTGAGATATATACCTTTAATGCTGTTTCTGTTGGCTCTTTTTGAGTTTGGAAACAGCGCATTTGCCCAAATTCAAATTGGCGATGATCTCTCTGAGATTGACTATGCCCGTCCGCAGAAATACGAGATTGGTGGCGTGGTCGTTGAAGGTGCCAAGTATGTCGATGGCTCGATGTTGAGTATGATTGCTGGTTTGAGGGTAGGCGACGAGATCTCTATACCAGGCGACGAAATCTCAAATGGCATCCGCAAGATTTGGGAACAAGGCCTATTTGAAGACGTGTCCGTCAATGCCACCGATTTTGTGGGCAACAAGGTCTTCCTTCAAATTGTCATCAAGGAAAAACCGCGTGTTTCAAAGTTCTCGTTCAATGGTATCAAGAAGAGCGAGGCCGACGACATCCGCAACAAAATCAACTTGTCGCGCGGCGATATTGCTACAGAACACCTGGTGACCAAGACAACCCGCATCATTGAGGATTTTTTCTACGACAAAGGTTATCTCAATGTGGATATCGACATTGAACAAAAGCCTGATACCGTACGCGAGAACTATATTGACATGGTCATCAATATTGATAAGGGCGACAAGGTGAAGATTGGAAAAATCAATGTGATTGGCAATGAGAACCTTGCCGATGGTCAGGTACTCGCTTCGATGAAGGAAACCAAACAACGTGGCCATTTCGACCCGTTGGACCCCCTTGGTCCGACCATTGTGAATGCTATAGCGGATGTGGTGACACTCCATCCCCTGAGGGCCATCAATGGGGTGGAGGAATATTTTTACGACAACTACCGCCCGCGAATTTTCAAGGCTTCGAAATATATCGAGAAGAACTACGAGGATGACAAAAAGCTGATTATTGACAAGTACAACGCCAAGGGGTATCGTGATGCACGCATCGTTAGCGATTCGGTGTATCGCATTGACAACAAAAATTTGGGTATCGACCTCGTCATCGATGAAGGTAACAAGTACCACTACCGCAACATCACTTGGACGGGCAACACCAAGTACACCGACGAAACCCTCAATTCCATCTTGGGCATAAAGAAAGGCGACGTATATAATAAGGAGTTGCTCGACAAGAACCTGAACTATAGCGAGACCAATCTTGATATCAGTTCGTTGTATATGGATGATGGATACCTCTTCTTCCGTGTGGATCCCGTGGAAGTGGCCATTGAGAATGATTCTATCGACCTCGAAATTCGGCTCACCGAAGGCAAGCAGGCCCGCATCAGCAATATCACATTGTCGGGCAATACCAAAACATACGACCATGTGGTGCTGCGTGAGCTTTACACCCGTCCTGGACAGCTCTTCAGTCGTAGCGACGTGATGCGTTCCGTGCGTGAGTTGGCCACCCTTGGTTTCTTCAACCAAGAGTCCATCAACCCAGATGTGCAACCTAATCCCGCCGACAACACTGTTGACATCGCTTATTCCGTTGAGGAAGCCGCCGCCGACCAGATCCGTTTCTCGGCTGGTTTTGCTGCCCGAATGCTGATGCTGGAGGCTGGATTGCAGTTCTCCAACTTTTCAATGCGTAACATCTTCAATAAGAAAGCTTGGCGGCCTTTGCCGATGGGCGATGGACAAAAGCTTTCTTTGAGCGTAAGTACCTTGGGCAGCCGTTACATCACTTATAACATTTCGTTTACCGAGCCTTGGTTGGGCGGCCGCAAGCCTAACTCTCTGACGGCTTCGTTCTACCAAGCTTTTTATGCTAATAACTATGAGAAGACAGATAATAGATATGGTTGGTTCAACATGACGGGTGGTACCATTGGCTTGGGTCGTCGCTTGACCTGGCCTGATGATTATTTCTCTTTATATCAAGGACTTAACTATAAACGTTACAAGCTGAACAACTATTCAAATACCTTCCTTTCCGTGGGTGATGGCAATGGTAAGTTCAACCTTGTTAGTTACAGTTTTGTGCTGTCGCGCAACTCGGTGAGCCAGCCCCTTTATCCGCGTAACGGCTCCGAGTTCCAACTTGGACTTGAGATCACACCGCCCTATTCGCTGCTGAGCAATAAGGATTACAGCAACCTCTCTGAAAACGAAAAGTACAAGTGGATAGAGATGCACCGTTGGACCTTCAAGGCGGCTTGGTACACCGAGCTCTATGAAAAACTCGTGATGATGACTCGCGTGCGCTTTGGCTATCTGGGTTATTATAACGAACAGATTGGTCCCACGCCCTTCCACCGCTACTTCCTTGGCGGTGATGGCTTGAGTAACTATTCGTTCGACAGCCGTGAGCTCGTCGGTATGCGTGGCTATGCCAACAACTCGCTTACACCTGGCTTCTACAACAATTCTGGCACGGGCGGCAGTGGTGGTAATATCATGACGAAATACACCTTAGAGTTGCGTTACCCGCTCTCGTTGAATCCTCAGGCCACTATCTATGCTTTGACCTTCCTTGAGGCCGGTAACTGCTGGCTTGGCTTCAATAACTTTGATCCGTTTGAAGTGAAGCGTTCGGCTGGTGTTGGTGTGCGCATCTTCTTGCCTATGTTCGGTTTGCTCGGCCTCGACTGGGGCTACGGCTTCGATGACGTCTATGGCACCACGGGTAATAACCATAGCCAGTTCCACTTCTCTATCGGAGGCTCTATTGATTAATGCTGAATGTTGAATGTGGAATAGGTCTTGAGTCTCATTGTCCCGAGTCAAAAAAATGGAACGATTATTGATAAAACCAACAAGAAAAACAATTAGAAACACTATAAAAAATGAAAGCATTTAAAACCTTGATCTTGACCGCTGCCTTGGTATGTGGCGGCATCATGACTGCCAATGCACAGCTTGGCGGTGGACAGAAAATCGTCTATGTCGATTCGGAATATATCATGGAAAACATTCCGGAATATGGCGACGCACAAGAAGAACTGAACGCTTTGTCGGAGAAATGGCAGAAAGAAGTGAAGGCTGTTTACGACAAGGTGTCGGAGATGTACAGCAAGTACCAGACGGAGATGCTGCTTCTTTCAGAAGACCAAAAGCGTGCCCGTGAGCAAGCCATCGTCGACAAAGAGCAGGAAGCCAAGAACCTTCAGATGCAATATTTTGGTGCTGAAGGCCAACTCTATCAGAAACGTACCGAACTCATACAGCCTATTCAGGAGAAAGTCTACACGGCCATGAAGGAAGTGGCACAGACCAAAAACTACGCCTTTATCCTTGACCTCGCTTCGGGAACTTCGGTGCTCTATGCCAGCGACAAAAATGATGTAAGCGACGATGTGCTTGACCAGCTCGGCAATGTCATGCAAACTGTGCGCCGTGAGAACCGTCGTAAAGCCAGTGCTGCCCCTGTAGCAGGCACTAAGGGCACTACTATCAAGAGTGGCACCACAAGCGGAAACAAAAACACTACGTCGGGTAGTAACAAAACGGTACCTGTTAAAACCAAGAAATAATGAATTAATCAAAGAGGGGACGCAAATAATTTGTATCTTTGCGGCTCGTTAGCGAATCAAAAATTGGATAAATTATTAAAAGTCAATAAAATGAAAAGAGTATTCAGAGTTTTGTTTCTGGGTGTGGCACTCTTCATGATGAGTGGAGTGGTCAATGCCCAAGTGAAGATTGCACATGTCAACACGGCTGAGATCCTCGATGCCATGCCCGACAAGGCCAAGGCAGAAAAGAGCTTGGAGAAGTACTATGGTGAGCTGCAAAGCCAGCTTGAGACTATGGCCAAGGAATATCAGACCAAAATGCAGGATTACGAAGCCAACCAGGCTACCATGTCGAATCTGGTGAAACAGTCGAAAGAAAAGGAGATTGTCGACCTTCAGACCCGTATCCAACAGTTCCAAGTCAACGCCGAGAATGAGTTTGAAGGCAAGCGCGCCGAGCTGCTGAAGCCTATTCTCGACAAGATCCAGAATGCCATCAATACGGTGGGTAAGGAAAAGGGCTACACTTACGTCCTTGACCTGGCCACTGGTGCAGCCGTCTATGTTGGCGACAATGCAGTTGATTGCACTAAAGATGTGAAAGCCAAGTTGGGTATCACCAAATAAGGATTGTTGAAATCCTAATCAACAAGAAACAGCCGACTCAGTTGAGCCGGCTGTTTTGTTATTTAATGCTCTCGCGCTTGACTTTCGCGAATCGTAGCAGCTTGAGGATGCCCAAAGGCTTGCGGTCGTCTTTGTTGGCGAGGTTGAGGTAAAGCCCAAGTTTCTTTGCTATGGGAATCTTGTAGGTCTCAACGAACTCGATGAGCGTACCGTCGGGATCTTCCACGTAGGTAAAGTGGCCGTTGGCGTCGCCCATGCCGAAGTCGGCGCCACTGTCGCACACGAAGGGATGCCCCATGGCTTCGGTCTGCTCCTTGACGGCATCCATGTTGCGCACGTCGAAGCAGAGGTGGATATAGCCTGGGTCGCCCCAATAGCGGCCTTCATAGAGTTTCTTGCCTGGTGCATCGGTACTTTGGATGAGCTCAAGATGCGAGGTACCCATGATGCGGCTCAAGGGCCCTTCGATGGGCTTGGAACGCTCCAAGATGACACGGCGCAAAGTACTTTTGCCACCTTCGATGGCTTCGAGGTCTTCAAAGACGCCAGTCTGGTCGAAGACCACCTTGTCGTATTCCAATAGCTGTGTGTAGAAGGGTAGGGAACGCTCGATGTCGTTCACGCCGATGACGGCGCCGTTGGCGCCACCCGTGGTCTTCTTCTCGTCGATGAAGACGTAGTCGTCTTGTTCCAGCTGGAAGAGGTTACCGTAGGGGTCTTTCATAAAGAACTCCTTTTGTCCGGCAGGCGAAGTCATAACGGGACTGATGACGTCGAGACCTTTATTAATAAAGGTGTTGTATGCTGTTTCGATGTCGGGGGTCTTCACCTTGGCGATGAGGATGCCCAAGTCGCCTAATTTGACGGGTTCTTTCAGGTAGTTGAGCTCTCGCCCTTTGGGCTGCCAGATCTCGAAGCCGCCGCCGCCCCGGATGTTGACGGCGATGCCCGAACGACGCGGTTGGGGCTTGCCACCCGTGTAGGGGAGCATGCGCTCCGCCACGCCTTCGTCGTCGACGATCTTGATCTCGAAGCCGAAGTTGTCGTAATACCATTTCCAGGCCTCCACGAAGTCGTTGACTCCGATGCCCACTTGTTGTATGCCGCAGATGATTTTCTCTTTCATGGTTGTTTGTTTTTTTTTGGCCACTGGCTGCTGGCTACTGGCCGTTGGCAGTTTCCCTGTCTGTAGGGAAGGTCAGCCAGATGCCAAAAGCCAGATGCCAGAAGCCTTATGTCGCCGATATTTTCCTAGATAGTTTATAATACAAAGGTAAGCAATACTTATGGATATGTGCCATCAGCAATTCCGTCCGTCCAATGAGCTTGCGGTGTTTCTGCCGTTTGATGGCGCGCACTGCAATCTTGCCGCATTTCTCAACGCTGAGGCCATTGGCTTGGCCAGCGTCCATCTTGGCATGGGCAGTGCCATCGCCATGAAGGGCGCTCTTGCTGATTTGCGTGTTGATGCGTCCTGGGATGAGGAAGGTGACGTTGATGTTGTCGTACTCGAGTTCCAGTGATTCGTAAAAGCCAAACAGGGCATGCTTGGCGGCGCAATAGGCCGAACGCAGCGGGAAGCCGAACAAACCCGATAGGGAAGTGGTCACGCTGAACTGCACGTGTTCCTTGGCGAGAATCATCTCCTTGAACTTCTTCACGAGATAGACACCACTGAGGAAGTCGATTTTCAGGATTTTTTCGTCCACGCTGATGTCGGTGTCGAGGGCCTTCTCACGCTGCGAAATGCCCGCGTTGAGCACGAAGAGGTCAATGCTGAGGCCTTGTTCCATGACATAGTCGTAAAGCCGATCAATGGAGGCGTAATCGTCGAGTTGGGTCTCGGTGGCGTAGGCTTTCACACCGTATTGCTCGCACATCTCTTTGGTCTTGTTGAGGTCGTCGATGCCCAGTCCTGTGAGGACGAGGTGACAGCCTTCTTGCGCCAGATGTAGGGCGATGCTTTGCCCGATACCTGTGCCGCCTCCTGTGACGAGAGCGGTTTTGTCTTTGAGGTGTAACATATGGTTCCTTTTTAACGATGGCTTATGGCTATGGCCTGTGGTATTCCACTTGTAATCAGTGGAGACTGCCATCGGCCATAAGTCATGGGCCATCGTCGAATACGCTGCAAAGATAAAAATAATTCCTTTATGTTGGGATAATCAATATATTTACTAATTTTGTGGCTCGTTGTGTGAGACGCAAAGCATTGCGTCTCTACAACGTTTCAACAATTAAACAATTAACAATTAAACATATCTCAATGGACATTTTCGAAAGAATATCAAAGGATTCCGGTGGCCCGATTGGGCAATACCGCGAACGCGCCGATGGTTATTTCGCATTCCCGCGTTTGGAAGGCGAACTGGGACCTCGCATGACCTTCAACGGAAGAGAGGTGCTCTGCTGGAGTTTGAACAACTATTTGGGTTTGGCTAATCACCCTGAAATTCGTCGCGTGGATGCCGAAGCCGCCGCTAAATACGGCCTTGCTGCCCCCATGGGCGCCCGTATGATGACGGGTCACACCCGCATGCACGAGCATTTCGAGCATGAATTGGCCGATTTCGAGAAGAAGGAAGCCGCCTACCTGTTTAATTTTGGTTATCAAGGCATTGTGTCGACCATCGATACCTTGACCAGCCCACATGATGTCATCGTCTACGATAACGAGGCCCATGCCTGCTTGCTCGACGGTATCCGTTTGCACATCGGCAACAAGTACAAGTACCGCCACAACAATATGGAAGACCTCGAGAAGAAGTTGAAGGTCGCCACAGAGGTGGTGGCCAAGACTGGTGGTGGCATCCTCGTCATCACCGAGGGCGTGTATGGCATGACGGGTGCTTTGGGCGACCTCGCTGGCATCGTTGCCTTGAAGAAGAAGTACAGCTTCCGTATCCTCATTGATGATGCCCACGGTTTCGGCGTGATGGGTCCCAACGGCCGCGGTACTTCCGAGCACTTCGGTGTGATGGACGACATCGACATCTACATCGGTGCCTATGCCAAAGCCATGGCTATCATTGGCGGCTTCGTGGCTGGACCGAAGTATGTGATCGAGTATCTGCGTTATAACATGCGTTCGCAGATGTATGCCAAGAGTTTGCCGTTGGCCATCGTTGAAGGCTGCGAGAAGCGTCTCGAAATCATCCGCAGTGCAGAGGGTGACGCTTTGCGTGCCCAGCTGTGGAAGGTGACCCGCGCCTTGCAGAAGGGCTTCCGCGACCTGGGCTTCGACATCGGCCCGGCAGAGGCTTGCGTGACGCCGGTGCATGTGCAAGGTGACGTGGTGCAGGCCACCAATATCGCGATGGACCTGCGCGAGAACTACAAGATCTTCTGCTCGGTCATCACCTATCCCGTCATCCCCAAGGGTATGATTATCTTCCGCATCATCCCGACGGCTGCTCACACCATGGACGACGTCAACTACACGTTGAACGCCTTCGCTGAGGTGCGCCAGAAGCTCGACAAGGGCTATTATGACGGCACGGAAGTCCCGAATATGAGGATTGAGTAAAGGGTTTGGAATGTACTCAAATAAAGGAGCGACATTTGTCGCTCCTTTATTTTTGCACATTTCAAGTATTATCTATATCTTTGCACTTTCATAAAGCAAGATAATCCCAAAAATATGATAATATGATACTCGTGAAACAAGTTGGCGTCTACGTCAACATCCTGAATTGCAGACTTAAAAAGTACCTTGCCGAGGTATTCAAGAAGAACAACGTGAACTTGACGGGTGAGCAATACCTCGTCATGGATGCTTTGTGGAATGAGGGCACGCTTACCCAGCAGGCCATTGCCTTCATCATCCAGAAGGACAAGAACTCGGTCACCCAGTTTATCGACAACCTCGAGAAGAAGGGCCTTGTCACTCGCTCAGTGTCGAAGGATGATCGCCGTGTGAACAACATCGTCGTGACCAAGGAAGGCATGGCGTTGAAGGATTCCACCAAGCAACTGGCCATCGATACGATGAACAAAGCCATCGATGGCATCTCTGAGGACGACCTGAACACTTTTGTTAGTGTGTTGAAAAAGGTATGTGGCAACATCAGTGACTTTGGCACTAAAATTGGATAATATTTCTTTTGGCAATCCGTTGAATAACTATCTTTGCAAACTTTAATTTTAGATGAATATGAAGAAAACCATCCATTTATTATTGACTCTTATGGTGATGGCATTTTTGCTGCCTTCATGCAACAAAGGTCCAGGCGAAGGAGGTACGGGTACAGTGCAAGGCTTCGTGAAGTTGGTGCATCATCCCGATGACGACTACACTTTGACTCCCGATACCATGGTGGCAGCCAAGACGGACGTCTTCATTATCTATGGCGACGAAGACTTTTTTGGCGACGATGTGGAGACCAATGCCGAAGGCATGTATCAGTTTGAGTATCTGCGTCCTGGCGAGTATACCGTGTTCGCCTACAGCACTTTGCCTTCGGGCGAGAAGGTGGCGGTGAGCGAAACGGTCGAACTGCAACGTGGTGCAGTGGCAAAGGTACCTACGCTTTACATCCACGATGGCAAGGCATACGGCACTTCGGTGGTGAAAGGCCGCGTGCATGCCACCTACTATCACAACGGCAGTTATCGCGGCGAAGGCTGGGCTTGCGAACATCGTGTCTATATCCGCCGTATGGGTGAGGACATCCCTTTCGACGACACTCGCGTGGGTCCCGACGGCTATTTCGCTTTTCAGAAACTGCAACCTGGCACATATGAGGTCTATACCGTTACCCAGGACTTCAATGAGGTGCCTGACTTCGTCTTCCAAAGCATCGAGGTGGAGGGGACAGGACAGATTTACGAGATCCCTGAACAGTATGAAATAATTATCAATGTGTAAGACTATAAATATGAAAAAGTTATTGGTTTTAGTTGCGTTTGTGACGCTCAGTGTCAGCTGCTTCGCACAATCGGTTTCAGAGAGCACGATCCAGAAGCGTGAGAACCGTAAGGGCATGGTGCTGAAGGAATGGAACACGGCGGCAGGCGACAAGCGCGCCTTCCTTGACCGTGTGACGACCTACGACGAATTGGGCCGTAAGGTTGAGGAGATTGAATATGCTAGCTACGGACAGAAGTGGCGCATCGTGTTCGAGTATCCCAAAGACAGCGACATCACGGCTAAGGTGGTGCGTGAGATTGAGTACAACGACCGCGACAAGGTGTCGAGAATCAAGAAGTACGAGTACAACGAAGACGGCTCCAAGAAATGCCAAAAGAACTATTATCCGAATGGCAAGCTGGAGTCGGTGAAGACCTACGAGTACGTCCCGAAATAAGACCTGTGGAGGAGATTCTCGACATAGTGCAAGGCATGAAACCCATCTCATTGGATGAGATGAGTGCTGTGAAGCTGATGAACCGCATCGACACCAAATATGTCGTGACGGAAGATCAGCTTCGCGCCATTTTGTTGGGAATCCGCAACAGCTATTATGCCCAAGAGGTGGAAGGCAACCGCCTGTCGCCCTACAGCACGGTGTATTACGACACGCCCGAGCTGACGATGTATCTCATCCACCACGACCGCCATCTGGTGCGTGACAAGGTGCGGGTGCGTACTTACGTCGACTCACATCTGACTTTCTGCGAGGTAAAGCACAAGAACAACAAGGGACGCACAAAGAAGAAACGCATCGAGGTGGAACCCATTGCCAACATCCTTGAAAATCCGGATGCGGTTGCATTCCTGGCCAAGAAGCAGCCTTATCCAGTGGAAACTTTGAGCCCGCATCTGGTCACTATCTTCGACCGTTTCACCTTGGTGAACTACGAAAAGACCGAACGTCTCACCATCGACTGCAACCTGCGTTTTGAGAACCTTCGCAATGGCAACACCGCCTCGATGGCGCCTTTGGCTGTGATGGAATTGAAGCAGGACGGTCGCGCCCACTCGCTGCTGAAGGATGTGCTCTTCGAGTTGAGAATCAGGCCTTTTAAGGTCAGTAAATATTGCATCGGCACCTGCCTGACCCGGCCCGAGGTGAAGCAGAACCGGTTTAAGAAAAAGCTTAGGAGAATAGAAAAACTGAAGACAAATAAATAATTGCTTCTGGCTTTTGGCCTCTGGCCTCTGGCGGCTTCTCGAGAAGGAAGGACCTTCCTTTTGGTTGAAGCAGCCAAGAGCCAGTAGCCAAGAGCCAGTAGCCAAAAAGACAACAATATGAACCTACTACAAATCAACATGCAGGACTTTGACCCTGACATTGCGCGCGAGTTTGGAGGCGATGCCACGGCCATGGACTTCCTCGGCGTACCGCTCTTTGATGCCCAAAGCCTGTGGACGACTTTGATCCGCTTCGTGTTCAACTTCCTTGTCTGCTGGGTCATCATCCACTGCTTCTACTACAAGAAAGCCAACCGCAAGGACTATTATTTTACCTTCCTCATGTTTGCCGTGGTCATCTTCCTCATCATCTCGTTGATGGAGAACATGAAGATGAACATCGCCTATGCACTCGGCCTCTTTGCCATCTTTGGCATGATACGTTATCGAACGGAGACGATTAAAATCCGTGAAATGACTTATCTCTTTGTGGTGATGGGCCTGAGTATCGTCAATGGCATGGCACTCTCGACGAGCTATTCGGAACTGCTCATGGTCAATTTGCTGACGGTGGTGATCATCTGGCTGCTCGACGGGACGAAGCTGCTGAAACACACGGCCACGAAGATTATTTTGTACGACCGCATCGAGAACACCAAGCATGGCAAGGAGGAAGACCTGAAGGCTGACCTCATCGAGCGCACGGGCCTCGACATCTCGAAAGTGGAGGTGGGGCATATCGACTACCTGCGCGACGTGGCATACGTGAAGGTGTACTACAAGCCCATCGATGGCGAAGTGAATACAATTGATACGGTAACTAAACTGAAGGATTTTGATGTTTAAAGTCACAAAACCAGCAAAACCTTCAAAACTCTATGGCTGGGGATAGCGGCGCGCAACCGCGTCGCCGCTGGGAAGCGTGCCGGTTGGCCGCTTTCCAACCGAGCATTGAAAGTTTTGTGAGTTTTGTAGGTTTTGTGAGAAAAAAGATATGAAGAGGTTATTACTCATAGTATTATTGTTGGTTTCGGTTGCCGCCTACGCGCAGAGTGAGCGTACGACCGACTTCGGTGGCATCGTCTCGACTGAGGTGGAGGCGGGCTTGGGCGGGCCTTTCGGCCTGTCGGCAGAGGAGGAGTTGCGCTTCGATCATAACTTCTCGCAGCTCGACCGTTGGTTGAACTCGGTGGGGGTGGACTATACCTGCCTGCACAACCGGATGAACATCGGTCTCATTGCCGACTACGTCCGCCGTCACAATGACCGAGGCTATTACGAGAACCGCGGCCGATTGGGTTTTCAGGTGACCTACACGGAAGAATGGCGCCGCTTCAAGTTCCAGGTGCGCAGCAAGGCCATGGGCACCTTCTTCGATGAGCGCACGGGTGAACACCGTGTCAATCCAAGGCTGTATTGGCGCAACCGCGTGAAGGTGACTTATCAGCCCATGAACAGCCGTTGGAAATATGCGCTCTCCACTGAATTGTTCTGGCTCACCAACGACCCCAAGAAAGGCGGCCTCGACAACCTGCGCACCGTGCTTTCGGTGGACTATCGCCTTTCTCGGAGATACTATCTTTCCGCCTTCGCCCGCATGGACAACGACCTTTGGGTGACTGAGCCCGTGGATAGGTTCTATGTCGGTTTGACGTTGAAGGCGAAGTATTGAGTTTTAGTGCCATCCGTAAAATTACTCAAATTTTATTAAAAAGCCGTTTTTCTCGTAAAACGGCTTTTTTGTGTCACGGTTTTTGTATAGTTTTGTGCTCGGAAACCATCAAAATCTAATCAATATGAGTAATAGAATGAAAAAAATCGGCAGCATCGGCCTGTTGGCGGCCATGATGCTGCTTTGCTTCATGCCCTCTTGTGGCAAGAAAGGTGGCGGACAGAATGCCGCTTTCGTTGAGCGCATCCAGCCCCTCAATGAGGCCTTGCTGCCGCTGCTCGACAGCTACACCTCAGGTGTGGTGGCCGCAGGCGAGCCCATCGTGGTGCGCTTCAAGAGTCCGGAGACGATGAAGGTGAAGTTTGGCGAGACCATTCCCGCCAAGGCCTTCCAATTCACCCCTGCCCTGAAAGGCCAGGCCTACTGGATCGACGAGAACACCGTCGGCTTCAAGTATGACAACATCGACAAGGAACAGAACTACATCTGTAAGTTCCATGTCTCCGATTTCGTGGATTGTGGCTCCGACCAAATGCTTGAGTTCGGCTTTGGCGTGCGCCGCCAAAACTTCAGCCTTGTCGCCCAGCAGCCCATCTGCAACTCGAACGAGACGATGGACTATAACCTGCGTATCGCCTTTGCCGTGCCCGTCGATCAGGACGATGCCGTCAAACTGTTTGACGACGCCTTCCGCAACAGCCATCCTGTGGAGATTACTTATGCGGGTAACAATATCTATGACTTCTTGGTCCAGAACTTTGAGCGTAAGAGCGACAACTATGACGTTCATGTGGTCCTCAATGGCAAGGCCGTCGACTCAAAAGCCAAGATGGAACGCGACCTGACCATTTATGCCAAGAATGTCTTCGTGCCCGTCGGTTTCGACGTCGACCAAACTTCTGATCATGCCACACTGCTTTTCAGCCAGCCACTGAATGAGTCGCAGAATCTTACCGGTTTCATCACTACTCCGAGAAACTTGGGCTATAAGGCCGACATTAAGGGGAATAAGGTGGACTTCTATTTCGACAAGAGCAATGTCTATAGATATGAGTTGGACGAGTTGAAGATTGGCGTGAACAGCGGCATCCGCTCGGCCAATGGCATGGTGCTTCAAGAAGATTATGAGTATGCCCTCGACCTCACCGAGGTGCAGCCTAAAGTGCGTTGGACCGACGAAGGCGTCATCATCCCCAATGTGGATGAGACCACCGTCTATTTCGACGCCATCTGCCTCAATGGTGTGACACTGAGAATCATTCGTATCTTCGACGACAACATCCTTTCGTTCTTGCAGGACAACGATTTGACCGAAACCTACGGCGTCCGTAAGGCTGGCCGTTTGGAGAAGAAGGTGCGTCTGGCTATCGACAATCCCTATCCGAACCAGTGGAAGACGTTCCCCATCGTGCTCTCCGATTACATCAAGGTGGAGCCGGGTGCCATGTATCAGCTGAGCCTCAACTTCGGTCCTGCCGACTACACCTTCGCTAGTGACGAGATGAAGCTTGCTTTGACTGATAACAACGATGAGAAGGAAGCCCAATACTGGGACGGCGAGGCCTACGACTACAAGGAATACCGCTACGATGGCGAATATGGCGACCCACACGGCTACTACTATTATAACTATGTGGAGCAAAAGAAGAACATCGTTGTCAGCGACCTCGCTGTGACGGCCAAGATGGGTCGCAACGACCTGGTGGACGTCTTCGTCTTCAACATCTCCAATGCCAAGCCAGCTTCGGGTGCCGAGGTGACAGCCTACAACTACCAACGCCAAGAACTCAGCAAAGGCACTGTCGATGGCAAGGGCCATGTGCAACTGCAATGCGCCAACCGTCCCGCCTTTGTGGTGGCTGCCGACAGGAAGAGCAAGTCGGTGATTAAGTTGAACGATGGCAACGCCTTGTCGTACAGCCGTTTCAATGTTTCTGGTGAGTCCGTCGAGAAAGGCGTGACAGCTTTCGCCTACTCCAACCGTGGTGTGTGGCGTCCTGGCGACGAACTGCAGCTTAACCTTATGCTCAACGACATGGAATCGTCGGTTCCGGATGACTACCCCGTCGTCCTTGAAGTGATTGATGCCAATGGTCGTCTCTATGCCAAGCAGGTGAATACCAAGCCTGTCAACGACATCTACTGCTTCAACGTGAAGACCAACGTATCGGACGAAACGGGTCTGTGGACCGCTCGCTTCAAGGTGGGTACCAACACCATCACGCAAAACCTCCGTGTGGAGACTGTGAAACCCAACCGTTTGGAAATCAAGATGGACCTGCCTGAGGTGGTGAGCCTCTCGCGCAACGAGCGCGCCGACCTGAATGCCAAATGGCTCAATGGACTGAAAGCCACTAACTTGAAAGCCGATGTCGACCTGATGTTGCGCGGCGGTGAGACTGCGTTCAAGAACTTTGCCAACTACTGTTTCGAGAATGAGACCCGGGGCTTCGAGCCTCAGGAGATTTCCCTCTTCAGTGGTCAACTGAATGCCGAAGGCAATGCGAGTGTGGGCTTTGGTCCTTTGGAGGATGTGTATGCCTCTCAGATGATGAACGGCACTTACGTGGTGAAGGTCTTCGAACAAGGCGGCGACTTCAGCATCGCTTCGTTCACGTCGAAGATCTCGCCTTACGAGCGTTATGTGGGTGTGGAACTGCCCAAGACCCTTTCGAAATATGGCAGCTACTACGACACCAACACGGACTGGAAGTTCAACATCGCTGTGGTCAACGAAAACGGTACGGCCTGCAATTCGTCGGTCGCCCTGGAGTACGCACTCTACAAGTTGGATCACTACTGGTGGTGGTCGAGCGAGGATTACTACTCGCTGCAACGCTATGCCTCGGGCACTTATAAGGCCCCGTATGATAATGGTTACTTGACCTGTAACGGCACCACTTCGGTGACCTTCAACATCCCGAATGACAAATGGGGCAGCTATCTCCTCGTCGTTAACGACAAGCAGGGTGGACACACCTTCGCTAAGGTCATCAACTTCGACTGGGGTTATGGCCACTCGTCAAGCGAATCGGGCGCTCCTGCGCAGCTGTCAATGAAGACCTCGGCTGAAAACTACGAGGTGGGTGAGAAGATCGTCGTCACCTTCCCCGCCAACGAGAAAGCCAAGGCTCTCGTCACTGTGGAAGCCAACGACCGTGTGCTGCAAAACATGCTGGTGGAGAACCTCGGCGAGGAAGGCAAGGTGGAAATCACCGCCACCGAGGAGATGATCCCGAATGTGTACATCTACGTGGCTTTGATTCAGCCTCATGATGCCAACAACGACCTGCCCATCCGTCTCTATGGCGTGGTGCCGGTGAAGGTGGAAAACAAGAAGTTGCAGCTGCAGCCCAACATCCAAATCCCTGAGACCACAAACACCAAGAAGAAGATTGACGTGAAGGTGAGCGAAGCCGCCGGACAGGCCATGACCTACACCTTGGCTGTCGTCGACGAAGGCATCCTCGGTCTGACCAATTTCAAGACCCCGAATCCTTATGGTTACTTCAACAGCAAGCAGGCTCTGAGTGTGCGCACTTGGGACAACTACGCCAGCATCGTCGATGCCTTCAGTGGCGAGTTGGGTTCTGTCTACGCCATCGGTGGTGACGGTGCTCTCGTCGCCCAGGAAGTCACTCTGGACAAGCGATTCAAGGCATACGCTGTCACTTTGGGTCCCTTCGAGCTGAAGGCTGGCGAGACCAACACCCATAGCTTCGAAGTGCCGCAATGCTCTGGCGCCCTCCGCTTCATGGTGGTGGCCAAGGGCAAAGGCAAGGCTTTTGGCTCGGCTGACAAGAAGATGACCGTGGTCGACCCGATCAACCTCTTTGCCTCGGCACCGCGTGTGGTGGCGCCTGGCGATGAGCTCAACCTCAAGGTGCAGGTGCAGGCTCCCAACATGAAGAACAAGACCCTGGAGGTGAAGTTTAACAATAAGAACCTCAACCCCGTGGAGGCTTTGCCGACTTCGGTGAAGATCGACGGCAATGGCGAAGGCATCGTGGCCGTTAGAACGACCATCCCCAAGACCATGGGCAATGCCGAGCTGAACGTTTCGGTGACGGGCGAGGGCTACACCGCCGAGTCATCAACGCAGATGCCTATCCGCATGCCTTACGCTGAGCGTCGCAACACCATCACCAAGGACATCGAAGCGGGCCAGACGGTCACTGTGCCGTTCAACCTTGAAGGCATGGATGGCACGCAGCAAGGCAACATCACCGTGTCGTCGCTGATGCCTGTCGACCTCTTCGGTCGCATCGACTACCTGATGGACTATCCGCACGGCTGCCTTGAACAGACCACCTCGAAAGCCTTTCCGCAGCTCTATCTGAACTACTTCGTCCAACTTGACGACAAGGAGAAGGCAGATTTGAAGAACAACGTCGAAACGGCCATCACCAACCTGAAGTCGTACCAGAAGTCCGACAACTCGATGACCAACTGGCCTGGCGGTCGCTACACCGACCCGTGGACAGAGATCTACGCCCTGCATTTCTTGGTTGAAGCCAACAAGCAAGGCTACAACGTGCCGCAGTACTTCATGGATGGTCTACTGAACTATCAAGCCGACCGCGCCAAGCAGTGGAGGAACAACCCCGACTATAAGCAGGGTGAGACCATCCAGGCCTACCGTCTCTTCGTGCTGTCACTCGCTGGCAAGGCTGAGATGGGCGCCATGAACCGCTTCAAGGAACTTGAGATGAACTATGACCTCACCAAGGCATTGACCGCTGCTGCCTTCGCTCAGACGGGTAAGACTAGCATTGCGCAGAACCTCTTGCCCAAGGCGACCGATGGCCAAGCCATGTCCGACTACTACACCTCCTTCGGCTCCAAGACGCGTGACCTCGCCTTCTTGACCTACGTCCAGATGCTTTGTGACGTCGACAAGCAGACGGTGCAGAACAACGTCAACAATGTGTGCCGCATGCTGAGCTCCAACCATTGGCTCGACACCCAGTCGACTTCGTTCGCACTCTTCGTCTTGGGCAAGTATGCCGAGAAGATGAACGTGGCCAACACCAACCTCTCCGCCACCGTCAAGGTGAATGGCGAGGAGCGTGCGCTGAACACCAACATGGCTTCTGTGGGCTTTGGTTACACGCCTAAGTTGGGCAACAACACGGTGGAGATCAAGAACAACACCGACCAAAAGATGGTGGCCAACCTCTTCACTAAGACATCGGTGGCCGAATACGACATGAACGAAGGTGGCAACTTGATTAAGATGTCGGTGAACTACACCGATAAGAATGGTGCTCCAATCAACCTCTCGGCACTCACCGCAGGCACTGATGTGAAGGTGCAGATCACGGTGCAGAACCCAAGCCAGTGGCAAGTCACTGAGCTGGCGTTGTCGTACTACCTGCCTTCGGGTTGGGAGTTGGTCAACGACCGCCTGATGGGCGACATGACGGGCAACGAAGGCGCCAAGCACCTCGACCTGCGTGACGATCGCGCCTACTTCTACTTCGACCTCATGCCTGGCGCAAAGAAGACCTTCAACCTGAAGGCCAACGCCACCTACGAAGGCAACTACATGATTCCCGCCGTCCGCTGCGAGGACATGTATAACAACGAGATCTTCTATCAGATTCCGGCTCGTGGGTGTGTGGTGAAGTAAAAATGTTTGAATAATGAAATGGCTCGCAAGACATAAGAAAACAAAAATTGTATTCATGGTCCTTGCGGGCCTTTTCATTGCCTTTTTGTGCATCCCCGTGCCGCGGTTCGACAAACCGTATTCGACGGTCTTGACGGCGAAAAACGGTGAACTGCTCGGCGCGAAGATTGCCGATGATGGACAGTGGCGCTTTCCAGCCACCAACAACTATTCCTCGAAATATGTGGCCTGTCTGTTGGAATACGAAGACCGTTGGTTTTTCTTCCATCCGGGCTTCAACCCTGTGGCTTTCGTGAAGTCGTTCATCGACAATATGAAGGCAGGGGAGGTGGTGCGCGGCGGTAGTACCATCTCCATGCAGGTAGTGCGCATGTCACGCGACAACCCACCACGTACATACACCGAAAAGCTCTGGGAGGTCATCCTGGCCATGCGACTGGAACTGCATTACTCCAAGAGGTCAATCCTTAACATGTATGCCGCCAATGCGCCTTTCGGGGGCAATGTGGTCGGCATCGATGCGGCGGCATGGCGGTATTTCCACACCACGCCCGATGAGCTCTCATGGGGCGAGGCGGCCACCCTCGCTGTGCTGCCCAACTCACCGGCTCTGATTCACCCAGGCCGCTCACGCGATCGTTTGGAGCAGAAACGCGATGAACTGCTGCGACGCATGCCCAATGCCAAGGCCTACATCCCAAGACGATTCCACGCCCCCAAGCTCTCGGAGGAAGACGCCGAGCTGGCCATGATGGAGAACATCCCCGACAAGCCTTTCGACATGCCCATGATGGCCTACCACTATCTCAGCGACCAAGACCGATGGCATCATGGGCAGCATATCAATTCCGCTATCGACTTTAACTTGCAGCAGTCGGTGATGGACATCATGCACCGCCACCACGAGGCCAATGTGATCAACAATATCGACAATGCTGCGGTCTATGTCGTGGATTATCTGAACGATGAGATTGTGGCGTATGTGGGCAACAACAGCGATGCCGCCGATGCCGCCATGGTCGATATGGTGAAGGCGCAACGCTCCACAGGAAGCATTTTGAAGCCCTTCCTTTTTGCCGCCATGTTGGACGAGGGCACGTTGTTGCCCGAGATGGTCCTGCCTGATGTGCCGATGAGCCTGGCGGGCTTCACGCCAAAGAACTACAGCGGCGAATACTGGGGTGCGGTGCCAGCCGACAAGGCCTTGCAGAACTCGTTGAATGCGCCTTTCGTGCATCTGCTGCGTGAATATGGTCAGCAGCGTTTCCATGGGTTGTTGAAGCAGTTGCCGCTCAAAGGTATCGTCTTCGACGCTGAGCATTACGGCCTGTCGCTCATCGTGGGTGGCGGCGAGGCTTCGCTTTACGACATCACCAATGCCTACGCCAAGATGGGTCGTAAGCTGGCAGTACACGTCAATGAGAGTTATGACGCCAAGGTGGACGAGAAGGAGTCGCCCTTTTCGGCGGAGGCCATCGCTGAGACTTTCAATGTGATGAAGGGCTTGACGCGTCCCATGAGCCAGATAGGGTGGGGCAGTTTCTCCTCCTCGACGCAGGTGGCCTGGAAGACGGGCACCAGCTTCGGCTTCAAGGACGCTTGGGCGGTGGGCCTCACCGACCGTTATGTGGTGGGCGTCTGGGTGGGCAACTCCGATGGTGAGGGCCGCCCTGGAATTACGGGCGTAGGCGTAGCGGCTCCAATCCTTTTTGATGTTGTGGGTAAATTGAACGACAGTTACCGATATCCAGCCAACACCTCGGAAAGCATAGAGATTGAGGTCTGCGCCGAGTCGGGCTACCCCAAGTCGGAGTATTGCCCGCATACCAAGAAGATCCGTGTGCCCAATGTGGAAAACCAAACGGGCGTGTGTCCTTATCACAAGAAGGTGTTTTTGGATGAAACGCGGCAGTTCCAGGTGTTGCCCGACTGCTATCCCGTCGACCAGAAGTGTTATGAGGTGTATTATGTGTTGCCGCCCGTGATGGAGTGGTTCTACAAGAGACACTCGCCTTTGTATCGTCCTATGCCTGCCTTCTATCCTGGCTGTGGCACGGCGCATCCCGACGAGGTGATGGCCTTCGTCTATCCCAAAAGTGATGCCAAGGTGAGCATCCCCATCGGCATCCGTGGCGATCGCCAGCAGGTCATCTTCGAGATTGCACACCGCAACCCGCAGAAGACCATCTATTGGAACCTCAACGATGAGTTTTTAGGACAAACTCGCCTCAACCACCAGATGCCCATCGATGTGGAGAAAGGCGTCTATCGCCTCCGCTGTGTCGACGAGGACGGGGTGGAGTTGAATCGAAGGATTGTGGTGCAATAAAAAAGCAGCGATTTGTCGTTTTTTTATTATCTTTGTGCCGATGAAACGGCATGTTTCCATAGGACTGTATATGTTTGTGCTGGCGATGTTGATGGCCTGTAACCGACCTGACGACGCCCTTGTAGAGACGCGCCATGGCACGTCTCAGATAGAACAGGTCCCTGAGCCTGCGGTCCCTGAGGCCCCTCGAAGGGTCGAAGGGCCGTCCCTTGCATTGTCCGCCATCGACAGCTTGATGTGGCGGCAGCCCGACAGCGCCTTGACGCTCTTGTTGCCCTATTTCGACACCTGCTGTAGAGACGCATTGAATGCGTCTCTGAATGTGCCCCACGGTAATTCCATGGAGACGCATGCAATGCGTCTCTACAATGGCCATTATGCCCACCTGTTGTTGTCCGAATTATTGTACAAGAACGATTACAAACAGACCAACCGCCGTGATTTGCAAAAGGCGGTGTGTTATTTCGATTCGTTGTGTTGTAGAGACGTGGCGCGCCGCGTCTCTACAGACCCGACCATCGCCTTCTTCACCGCCCGCGCCCACTACATCAACGGCGTAGGCTACTACGAGCGCGACAGCCTGGTGGAGGCCTGCAAGGAATACCTCAAGGTCTTGGAGGTGATGGAAAACCATTTTGAGAAGAAAGATCTGGTTGGGACAAAGGCCAAGTTTATGGCCTATACCTACAACCGCCTTGGAGATTTGTTTTCGGAGCAGTATATACTGGACCCCGCCATTGATTGTTACAGATGTTCATACGATTATTCTGTCATTTCGCCCATTTCATCGTATAGTGTCTCCATTGCTTTATACCGCATAGGCAAGCAGCATGACATGAAAGGCGACAAGGATAGTGCAGACTATTATTATTCGAGGGCTTTGGCTAATATGCCAGACTCGACAAATCTATATTACAAAGACATAGTCTGTACCAAAACCCTTTTGTCCTACCAATTGACGCATCAAGCCGAAGCATCCCTAAAGCGCTTGAAACAGATGGCTTTATTGGCTGATGATGATGACGAAAGGCTGACACGCTATTTGCTTATTGGTGGTATTTTCTTTGAGGAAAACCTTTATGATTCTGCACTTTTGTATTTGGAACCTGTGTTTGAAAACAAAGAGAACCAATTATTGCAAATTAGGGTGGCCAATTATTTGAGAATCATTCATGACAGTCTCGGCAATAAGGAAAAGTCCAACGAATGTATGAATTATTTGGCGCTTAACAATGAGATAGGGGCGGAGAACAGCGCTTTGGTTTCGCAGCTCAGTAACCTGTATAAGATGTACATGAGCCAAAAACAAGAGAAAGAAGCTGGGATAAAACGAGAGGCGGCAATCGAAAAGACCTTGGGTATTATCATTCCCATAGCTTTCGTGTTGGCTTTGCTCATTCTTGTTATGGCAAAACTAAGAAGCAAGAAACTTTTGAGACAGCAGCAGGAAGAAGCGGAAAGAAAGTTAGGAGAAGCCGAGCAACAGCACCGCATGGAGCAAGCAGCCCTTTCAGGTCGTTTGAAAAAGAGCAATGAGGAAGTACGCGAGCTAAAAGGCCAAATCAAGCGACTGGACGAGCTAGAGGCAGCACCCAAACAGGCGGAGTCGTTCACCGAAGAGCCTATCTGCAGACTTATTTTGGAGCGGGTGAAAAACGGACAGTTCCTGTCACAGATAGACTGCAATATCTACAAGGACAATGCCTTAAGCAAAGAGCAGATCGTTTCCTTGCGCGAGGCTGCCGACCTTCATTTTGGGCTTTTCACGCTACGTCTTGCCAAAGCTTATCCTCAGCTCACCCAAAACGACCTCGACTATTGCTGCCTCTATCTGCTCGGCCTTAGCGATGCCGATGTTTCTGCTTTGATGCAGAAGGCTTATCCTACGGTTTCGCAACGTTCCAGAAAAATAAAGGCCATCTTGGGAAATGATTCTCCGCTTCCATTAACCCTTAGAAGCATCGCTAACAACTGATTACAATATTGATTGATAAGACGTTGTAAAATAATACATACAAATTCACACATGGTTTTTCTTGCCTGAGGCAGCCGAACCCCACTATTTTTACCATCGCAAACTTTAAATTTATAATGCGATGAAAAAATTAGCAACCTTCGTTCTGATGCTCTGTCTAACCCTTTCGGGAGCATTTTGCCATGCCAGCGGTGTGGCCGGACAGGAAAACAAGAGAGGGGATGATGGAATACCAATTGAGATAATAAACAACTCAAGCCATGGTGGTACTGAAAAAGGCAATTCGATTCTTGCCACAACCAACGGCCACATGCTCACGATCGTCTTCACTGAAAACTTCGGTCAAGTCTCAATAGAGATTACTACGTCTACAGGCGGTTATGTGCAGGCCAACTCTTGCCTCACTCCTAATGGCCTCCAATTCTACATCTCGCTTGCGGGTGATTACATCGTCACCTTCACCCTCCCCAACGGAGACGAGTACTATGGCGAGTTTACGGTGACGG